>JAAUYG010054278.1_pt1 | contig 11104 bp, 5 predicted proteins | sample 7278091 | NCBI WGS metagenome assembly JAAUYG01 (sample SAMN14350201, study PRJNA611818) | marine sediment metagenome | isolation source: surface marine sediment (0.6m) | place: French Polynesia: Moorea | collected 2018-08
ACTACTACTGCTACTACTACTACTACTACTACTACTACTACTACTACTACTACTACTACTATTACTACTACTAGCAATTACTGTTGGAAACTCCTGAGCCCTCTGCCCTTAATCTCACATAAACAACGATATAATTCGGACTAATAATGGCCCTTCGGACCAATGGCCCTTCGGAATATAGACGTGTAACCGTTTGGTAGTGCGTTTGTGTTCCAGCGGGATTGGTCTTTCTAGATTGTCGAAAGAAGGAACTGTATTTGGTCTGAATGTGACTCATACTGATCCAACCGCTCTGAGACCGAATACATAGCGTAGTGGGTGCACATAGGTGTTCGTGGACGTGGCAGGGTTCAATGCCCTGACTGGCCTTGGTCTGGCTGCACTCCGGCATCTTGCTGGCTTGGCAGGCAACGCGCGCGTCAGTGAGCGTCTTTCCAGACTGTTGCTGCCGTGTGCGGTCACGTAGCGACAGCACGTAGGCCTATAAAACTGCTGCAAGGCCGTCAAGCGCTTTCAATCACGAACCGGTTCCCAAATCTCAAGTAGAAAACTGGTCTTAGGCTAGCAAACGATAATGGTGGGCCAACGCCAAGGTGATGGACTTAGGTTCGTTTCTAGACTGAAGCATTTTGTACGAAACCGAAGTCGGGTACTTTGCGTAAGCTTTCATCCCCGTGGATACACCTCTGAGTGATTCTAAAGAGTTCGCTTCAACATGTTCAAGCCTTGTCAAGCCCTGTCTGGTAACCTTCTGCCGAGGTTGCAGGAAGAGCTAGGAAATTGCTTGGGCAGTTGATGTAATGGCCAGTTATATGGGCTTTGCTTTTTTTATTGCCACGCTTTGTAAGCCTAACAGTCACAATAGTGTCGTGATTTTCAGTCCCCTTCTTCGAAAGACATCAAAAAGTTATCTCCCTCCTTATGAGAATAGCACCAAAATTCTTTGTAAAGACGGAAGGACGCAAACGTTAAGGATAAACGGTTGTTTGATCACTCGTGCGTGTTCTCCTGCAGGAAGAAGCTATATACACCATTGGGGAAAAACTGTGAACAACAGATTAACAACACGAAGAGTGTATACATAAGAAAGGCTAACATTCAGAATTGGTATTTAAAATTGTGAATGTCCTAGACAGTTATGTACATTCTAATTGAAAATTATATTGGCGATTACTGCATCACTCTGGAAAATTGCCGAATTAGATTATAACTCAAATACTGTTCCGTCACAAATTCGAGTGTTGCGTTATTTTCAGTTATTTAAGTCCATCAGCAAAGATCTAAATACTTTGAAAAGACTGGAAGAAGGAAATGAATTAGACTGCACAATTCCAAATAAAGTGTTGTACTTTTCCCGAAGCAGATAGCATATTAACAGAAGAACGGGCAGTGTGCACACCGACACTTAGTTAAATCTTGGTTAAAGTGTTAACCGTTAACGAATCTCCTACCTATAATGCTTATTCAGATGCGTGGGGCACAGGAGTAATGAAAAGGAATAGGAACAGATATTAATAATTGCAGAAAAAAAACATCTCAAGTGTTGCGTCAAAGTCTTAATGCTTTGAATTTCCGTGATTACAATATAATATAGTCATTGATGAGAGACAATCAAGGCTCCGAAAAAAATGAATTAAGGTGAATGAGTTAAGGAGAGTTGGGTAAACATCCAATGGGTATAGACATAACCTCATAGCTTTATATAAAAAGCACTTAAAATCTAAGCCTACAGACTCCATCATAGAGAAGGACTACAGCTAAGGAAACATTTGTTAAATATGTTCCAGCACAACAACTGGTTATGGACGCTTGAATTTATTTTGGATGAAAGAACTGTGTAACTGTGTTACGCGCCACAATAAAAGGTTTATCTCAAATAACCTAAAGTTAATATGTGAGGAGATCTATATAAATATGATAAGCGGGAACGCCAAACGAAGACCTACGTTCAATTTAAAATCTATTTCATTAAAGAAGAATATGTTTGGAAAAAGACAAAACTTCAACTATGACAAGATTGCATATCAGTTTTCATAATCTTATGAAACAAAAAGGCAGATATGTGCACGCCACCTATTCCCTACTATTCATTTTGCAACAGTTCACAAAAAAGGCATCCTCATTAACATATTGAGATTACATAGTACGTACCAAAGTGTCGACAGGTACAATAGGAATGGCAGCATTTTTAACAAGTGTGTGCTAGCGTATTGCTCTGCTAAACAGTGTATTTTTCCTCTTCCTTGATATATGATTTCTTTGCAACTGCCCGCGTATCTGCTTGAAGATATACACTCAAATAAAGACGTCCGTCTCTCTTCATGATCCGCTCCAGCAGTCCCATGTAGTATTACCTGCAATTACTCAAGGTCGGAATAGCCTCGTAACGCTTGGTCAGTCTCCTGGTATTCGAGTCCCAGTCTGCCGCCATTAAGCTGTAAAATTCCTGTCTGTATCTTGGAAGAGCAAGCACTTATGGGACTGGTAAAAGTGCTCTACATTGGATAACCTTAGGCCCACGAAGGTATCCGCAAGGAACAAATTGTTAAGTTTATCTTTCTCCACACTCGATTAATATGCTTAGATTGTCTTGGTCTTGTCTTTTTGAGTGGTATTGAAATATTCAACAGATTGGGTCAGTCTTGGCTAGGGTCTGTTCAAAATTGCAAATCGTTTACACAAAAAAACAGCAATGTGCCCATTTTTAGCTTTTTATGTGCATTAAACCCGGTCTTAACACGAAAGTCTGAGACTTAGATTAGTCTCTTTTTGCAAGATAGCTGGGCTTATTGGTCTCGTGTTATAATAGAAGGTATTGTGCGTCAAGACATTGCTTATGTCATTTTATTTTGATTTAATGGTTTGATTCGGAATAGCTCATAGGACGAACATGCTGACTTCATTAAACATTTCATCGGAATGTCTTGGACTGTCCGCTGTGGTCTGAAAAGATAGATTATGGCTCAGTCGCATACCTGGTATACCTGGTATAGCACTTTGGATGCCTCATATGCTTGTTCGTCTAAAACGGAAAATAATGTTGTGATAATCGCCGCAAAGCGGAAGGAAGTCTGGAAATGCACAAATAAAGAATAACATTGACTAGATTAGTGGCTGAAAGTGTTCAATTTATTAGCTCTGGTTGAAATTTCAGAATTTTGTGATTTCAAACTAAAAGAGTCAACTTAAAGTTTGACAGCTGAAATAGTAACATGAAGATAAATGACCATTTTGATAGTATATACAACAAAATATAAAATAGAGAGATTTTGCAGGATCACTTTACAAGTTCATGATTTTCACAATGGTACCAGTATGAATGCAAGATGGCATAAACTTAAACTATAGGCAATTAGCTAGTATCGTAGTGTCTAATCATATCACTGTTATTAAAACAATTGATTTAATGTCTCAAGTCTATTAAATCAGCCAGACTGACAGGACAGTGAGAGTTACAGCCTTAACTCTATTCAATGTGGGCTACTTGGTTCAGTCCGCTGATCTTCATATAGGCACAACATGCCATGAAGTCCACTACTTAATACTACTGGAACATGCAATTTGGCAGGGCATATCAAGTGGTGTCAGGTTATAGCGATCTTATCAAAATTTTCGCAAATTTCCTATACGGGATTATGAGAATTTTATAATGTCAACACAATACCTACTTGGGTTGGGAAAGTTTAACAAAAAGTGCCAAAAATGGCTTTATCCGTGGCATTTGTATCGTTTCCTGTTGAACGTGGTGGTATGTGCAGATTTGGATGGCACATGGGAACAGAATTATTCAATTAAGGCCCCAGTGACTAGAAGGACTTGACAGTTACTTCCGGCTGGAAGCCAAAGTAGTTTCTGATTGGAGGCCAGTGAGGCTATGGAATATGGAACTGGCAGCTGGTCGTGGACAATGAGACAATGAGAGGTTAGGGAAGGTTGGGAAAGGAAGTGAAAGAGGTTGAAGGCTAAAGCAACTGAAGCTGTCACACAATAAAGTTGTGTGAGGTTAGAAAATTAATATTGTATAGACACCAAAATTTGATACTTATTCTATCTATTTATTTTCTCTTTTGCCTACTTGAAGCCTGAATATTATTTAATACTTTAAAATAATTTTAAATAAGCCGGAACTATGGACAGAATTAGTTGTCACATGTCCAATGTTACAGTGTGCCAAGTTATCAGGATCCGAAGACTCCTATGCCTCTTGTTCTTCCATATGACCACGAGCTTAACAAAAATTAAAACAAATTCTGAAGCTTTGACAAATACAATAATTCCGAAGGACAGATGTAGGACAAAGAAACACATCTCACGCACAAAACTAGTAACAACGCTGGTTAGCTTAAAAATGAAAGGACCATAAATCTAAATCCGATGTTCTATAACAACAACAACAACAATAACATTAAATAATAATAATAATAATAATAATAATAATAATAATAATAATAATAATAATAATAATAATAATAATAATAATAATGATAATAATAATAATAATTAATAACAATAATAATATATCTTTATTCGTACACAAAGTACACTGATAACATTTGTGACAGTTTACATGTCTTGGTTAAAAATGGGACACTCAAAATTGAAAAATTTTCAAACGTAATTTTGTGAAGACCATTGATAAGAAAATTCAGGATATGTTTGAAAAATTTCGGCTGGGATTTGTAGTAGAAAAACAAAATCGGAAAACGCAGTTTTTAAAAAAAAATAAAAAAGAAGAAGCAAACACCTCCGGACCTATGGCCCATGGCAACCAACAACTAAACTTTTAAAGGCATCCGCATAGTAAGTTCAGAAGTTCAGAAGTCGGGCACAAACGATTTACGACGGAAGAATTTAGGATTTCATTAGCTATACGAATGTTCAAGCAAAGCTCAAAATGCGCTGGCTAACCAGGAGGCCAGGCCAAAAACATTTACGTCATTCAGACCTCAAATTGCAACCTCTATGAGAAAAGAAGATGATTATATGAAGCTAGATTTTACAACAATTGTGCAGAAATATGCATCAACATGTCTGTAGAGCCAAAATTAAATAAACGTCAGTGATGCTAAAATAAATCTCTCTTTCATCCGGGACTCACGAGGTCACGAACTATATGTGTTTAAATACACCAGAAAAATTAACAACAACAAAAAATATATAGTTATTGTGAGGGGATTCTGTTGTCGATAGATCACCCCTTTCATTGAGTTCACCTGACCGTATTATCGTTCATCAGTCAAGTTTAAAATATAAAGTACTGAATTCTATGTGTGATATACTATACCAATGCCGTGTATCCAAGCAATAATACAAATAAATGAATGTCCATGCGTAGCTCCTGGCTTCACTGGCAGACGTTTTCTTCTAAAATGAACTGTGATAAGTTCGAACGTACCCCTCTGGCAAAGCTGCGCCTGCAGAATGTTTGTGGGATAACTGGAAGGTAATGTCGGGCAAGTTATGCCCCTCCCCTTCCCCCCTTCCCCCTCCCCCACCCCTGAGTGCTACCAGTGGGCGAGATGACATTAAATGGAAGTGTGATCTAACCAAAATAAATTCATGTGCTTCCCCATGAGGTGGGTTATAGAGTGTATTCCATATTACAAAATTAGAAACACCTACTACTATGAGCACTCCTCAGTCCCCATGTTTGTCTTGCTGTAATTCGCCAACTCCCAGGGCCCATAAAAAGAAATAATTTAGCACAAACAGGTCAATAATACAAAATTAAGCACATTGTTAGATTACTGGCCAATATGTAGACTTAGAACACCGAGGGAGTTCTTGCTGACATTGGGAGACCTAGGTGTAATTTATTCGATTCATTTGTAGGAATTAGTACAGAAGCCGAAGCTTTTGCCCACCGCCAAATAACTTACCAGGCCCCAGAACATCTGGATCAGACGGAGAATCAGGCTGATGTATGTGTCGGTGTTGTTTGTTACGGGACCATAGTAGAGGCGTCTGGAATGTAACTAGAATGCGCAAGTTAGCAGATATAGAGAGAGGCTGGAGTCAGAATCTGAAAATAGCGAGATAAACGAGATAAACTGACTGCATTTGGAACTGTGAAAAGAAATGTACACTCGCACGAAGCGCTGAAACGAAGTGTACTTTAGTTTTGACATGCAGTGATTGACACTTTAAATCAGTTGATTAGGCCTGAAACAGAAAGTGCCAAAAAAGAATAAAGATTAGCATGGGGCGCTGGAAAAAAACCCTCGGTGTTGATTAGTTTAACGCTGAGTGAAACTGAATTCTAATATTTACAACGAACAATTTGGACTTTATATTTACAAGGTATGTGTGTAGATTTTTGTACAGGATAAAGTAAAAAGGGAAAGTTGGAGTAAGTAATGCAAATAGTAATACTTTTTAACGAGACGCGTCGCGGCTGTAATAATAGCCTTCTTCAGTTGGTTCACAGGTATGTGTGTATGTATGGATGCATGGATGCATGTATGTATGTATGTATGTATGTTGCCGATTCACTTGATGATAATCGAACGTCCGAGGAGAAACCTGTCAGAAAAAAACAACAATATCTTAAAACAAGATACGATTACAATAAAGCAATATGGCGGCCGGAATTTCCCACCAAATCTGTCAAACAACGAATTAACAAAGATTACATCATCCAGCATAGAACTTACGTATCACATGCATTAGCTACCATGCAGTAATAATGAAATACACTTACAGTAACCTATACGAGTCACTTAGTCTATGCATACTGATGACATAACATTAGAACGCAATTACCTGAAGTGCGCCACCAAGACGAAATTTAAAGACTTCACAATCATCAATCTGACGATCTATATGTGGATCTTCTGGTACATCGACAACAACTATGCAAGCCAACCTGGCTAACACACTAGCTATAAACTAGCTCTAGTCTAGCTCAATGAAGTGGGTTACGGTGAGCTGCTGCAGGCCGACCCCCCCCCCCCCCCACACACACACACACCCTTACACACCCACCCACACCCACACATGCAGTGAGAGAGAGAGAGAGCGAGAGAGAGAGAGCGAGAGAGAGCCCATGTTGCTTTTATACTGACCTTTAGTATACAACGATACACAGTTGCATGTACATACACAGAACACAGATGAATCTTGATAAAGTATCGTTGACGTATCCTGAAGGGTACAAGATTCCTGAATGATACATGATTCCACATTTGCGGTACATAATGCTCGTTATTCAGAATGTCTCTTCTAATTCAATCTTCAACAGCGAGAGTTATTTCTTGATAAATAACCTGACTTTAACATGGCAAAGGGGCCATTGGAAACTGGTTCTCAACAGCTTTTTACGTAGTATAGATTATTGAGAAACCATAACGGAAGTGCTAACAAAATGTTGACTCAAATACTCATATATTTACAACTGTTATTTATATGGTATGCTGTTTGATATTACAGCATATAAAACTAATTTGACTGAATTGCTATCATTTTTACATCTATCTTCTTATATTAGATGTGATATTCATCTTCTAATATCAGAAGATGATTTTAGTTGTAATCCTGACTACAGCACAAATATCCGAGGATATCCTCACATCACATACCTGAATCACACCTATCTTCAATGTATACTGTAATGTAGCATGTTAATGTATGATATGAGGATATATTTATGTCATTATTCTATATTATGTATAAACTGATAATATTAACAGTAGTTGAGTTTATTGTGGCTTTCAGTTGGAAGAAGGGACGCTGGTTGTCTGGAAATATTAGGGACAGACGGAGCACTCGAGACAGCACGACAAACCCAACAATGGCCGGCTAGGGATTTATCCTTTCTGGATGTGAAGTTGGCGCTGTCATCGATGGCAGGGGTCCTGCCGCCATCCTGTTGACAGATCGACTGGTCACTGGCTGGCCTTCTTTCCTTGGGCCTGGCGATGGAGAACAGAAGACCATGTAAGAGGAATGACACTGCACACGTGTGCGTAGTTACATCCGGCAGTCTTTCTTGTTGTTCCATTTGAAACACGCCGTATCAAAGCGTCCCTTTGGCGTGGGCGTCTCTTGTGTGTTAATGCATAGGCTTCCGCCAGCACAGCTGCTGATTTGGGGTCTGAAACCTTTTGCTGGTCTAAGTGGAGCTTATTTTCAGCATCCACACACTTTTTGACCTCAAGAATCAATTAGCTGTGTCAAGCTCATCAATGATTACAACCATCTATCAAGTGCCTGCTCTTTCCCACAAGCAAACTCGACCAGCATCTGGGGCCAGTTTCTCAAAATAACTTAAGTCCACTAGTGAATTTAAGCATGGAAAAGAAAATGGTTGTCATGGTGATTGGTGAACTTAAGTCTGTTTCTAGACTTAAGATTTTTCCAGAAACTGGACCCTGACCACCCTGCTTTACAAAGACCAGCATCTGGCTACCCTGCTTTACAAGGATTTTGAAACTCTGTATGCTCCAGGTACCAACTCATACCCCTGCAAAATTCTCTCCTTCACTGACTGATACTTAACACACTGAAAAGTTGGCAAAGCAAAATACACATCTTTGTCCTTTCCAGTTAAGACACTTTGCAAGAACAAGCAGCACATGTAGGGCAGTTCATACTCTTTGCAAAGTTCTCAAACCTTGAACAGTATTTCTAAACCTCGGTTCCATCAAACTTTTGTAGAAGTGACATTGACCTGACTATTTTATCTTTTCTTGAGACCTCACTTTCTTGTTCTGCTGAGATATTCCTTCAAATTCTTGCAACATAAATTGTCTTTTCTTCTCTCTTTCCTCTCCCTTCATGTTCTCTCTAGCGTTCTGCAATCAACTTTCTGTTTTTCAAACGCGTCCTTTCCTCGGTGTCTCTCAAAAATTTTATTTTTTTTCCCTTAAAAACCCCCTCTACTTTCCTGTCTCTCAGCCTTCTCTCTCTTTCTCTTTCTTCTTTCTTCTTTCTGCCATCTTTCCTCCATCTATGCCATTTTCATCTCCAACTGAAATTCCAATTCATTGAACTTTCTACACGTCACAGTGCTCTCTAACAATTTGCCTAGTTCTGCCAGCAATTGAATTCCAATAGACTTCACCTATGTGCCCTTCTGACGTTCAATCCACACCTCTACACTCAATCTTATTAGCTAATTGCACTATATTTTCTGCAGTTTTTTCCACGTCATTTACAGTTACTTCACCACTCAAGAACTCTTCAGGATTGACGTCTGCCATTTTGCAATTATGTCAAAAAATAAGAGCTCAATCTCAATTATTATCCAGAACAAGCCCCTCAAAATATCTGCTGCGATCCATATTCAAAGTGAGTTCTTTTACAACTATACGTTCCTAAACAGGAGGCAAATACTCAAAAGAAACTCGAAGTATTTAATATAAAAAATGATCTTCTTCAATGGTGAATTACTAAATGTACAAGATTTCACAAAACAATATACTGACACACCAGTAACACGAATTCAATATACTGACACACCAATAACACGAATTCAATATACTGACACACCAATAACACGAATTCAATATACATGTACTGACACACCAGTAACACGAATTCAATATACTGACACACCAATAACTCGAATTCCACAGAAATAGTAAAACAGCACAACTATACTCACTGATAGTTTGCATCTACTCCTGAACGGATGTTTGTTATTACAATGAAGTAGACTTCTGAGATGAAGATTGTTATAGGTGTGAGTATTATGCCATTGTTTAATCTATAGGGTTGAGCACATGCTTTGTGTGCGAGCATTGTGTACATTTAACTAGAATTTTCTTTTCTGGTTTGGTTAGACAACCAGATTGAACATTAGAGAACATGGTAGATAACTGGCGCAATGTTATCTGAGGATGATCTGAAGCTTCTAGTCTTCTTTTGTGATTAGTATAAAAGGACCAGTTTACGTCATGTAGGGGGAAAGTCTTCTTTTTGGTACGCTATGAATGCTGTGACCAATTGCATGTGAAGTGGGCAATAAATATTTGTGACAGAAATAGATGTATTGCATAACTTTGTGGAGAAAAACAGTCTTGCGTGTAAAAGCAATATTGTGTGTTGTAGAAACAATAACAGTGAATTGAAGCTGATGTCTGAAGAACGTAGGTTCGTGAATCTGCCACGAGGCTTGATAAAGACTGGCTGAGTGCTTGTGAAAATCACTTTTGGTGATTGTAGCAGTTGACAGAGGTGTTTCGGAAAAGTCTGGAGTGAGAAAATCCTGAACCACTAACAATGGTATATATGTTGCCTGCCATGTTTGAATCATTGGGTATAGGTGATTCAGGGAGTGCTGCCAAACGTCTTCACTGGAAGAAGGTTCTATGGCAGAGAAAGCAACCTGGTGCACAGTTGCATGCAAGCCAAAGTTTCAAGAACTCATTCAATCAACTACTTAGAAGTAACTCCCAGCTCTACCATGGAATAGCACGTGATTGTCATTTACCACTGGTAGTTAGTTACTCACCACGAATCAGTGCTATTGTCATAAAAGACATCTTTTCCACGGTATAAGCAAATCATCTGTGAGTATAAGGTGTGTCGATGTATTAATGTTGCCAAAATTGTTTATACTGGTGTTACACTGTGTTGTCTTAAGAAACCTGGATACTTTATATTTCACCATTCATTTCAAATCCATTCATTTTTTTATGATTAATAGTTTATTAGACTAATTTGAGTATACTTATCTTCTATTTATCATCTCGTGCTTGTAAAAGAACCCTGGTTTATTATTGGACCATAACAAATAATTGAGCCAGAATAAATAACTCAAAAATTTAGTTTAGTTTAAAAAGAGATTTTGGCACACAAAATTGCAAACTGGTAGACTTCAATCCTGAAGAGTTATTAAGAGGTGAAATAAGCGGAACTGGGGGTCAGCTGAAGACAGATGTGAAAGCGGCTATGCTTCACTTGTTGGCAAACAAAGGTAATGTATTGAAGTCGCTGGGAAGGAACGAAAGTTGACAGTAATGGAATTTCAGTTACAAATGAAAAGGGTAGAAATATAAGAAAGAGGAAAGAGATCTGAGAGACTTTGAACGACAAGAAAACGATGGGAACACAAGAGAGAGAGAAAGAGAGAAAGAGAGAGAGAGAGAGAGAGAGAGAGAGA
>JAAUYG010300268.1_pt1 | contig 11104 bp, 9 predicted proteins | sample 7278091 | NCBI WGS metagenome assembly JAAUYG01 (sample SAMN14350201, study PRJNA611818) | marine sediment metagenome | isolation source: surface marine sediment (0.6m) | place: French Polynesia: Moorea | collected 2018-08
TATTTATTTTATTATTATTACTATATTATGTGTGTATTATTATTATTATTATTATTATTATTATTATTATTATTATTATTATTATTATTATTATTATTCATTCTTTCCCTGTTCTTTTGGATGCTCCTCCGTGTGCCCCCACCACACGGAGGGAGAGAAGATGTGCTTGATTTGGTGGCTACAGCATTTGTAAATTGCAATTGTAACATATAATCTGAATATTACCCTACCCTATTATACTATTTGCCTTTTCTTCCTGATCCTTTAGTTGCTTCCTTCTGTGACCCCCCCCCCCACCACCACCACCACCACCACCACCACCATGGTGGAGAGTGGGGAGAGGCACTTCAATCGGTGGGTAAAACTATATATTGCTATACTGTCATAATGTTGGCCAACCTACTCGTATAAGAGCTTCAATCATACTCGTAAGAGCTTCAATCACACATACCTGACAAGAGCTTTAATCACACATACCTGACAAGTCCAAAATCCTGAATGTGTTGGAGATTCATAATCTAACATGGTTCTGCTAGGAGGGTCAAAGGCTGGAAGCCTTTTCCAGTGACAAAATGGCTTTCACCTTGCACTGCAACTCATGCATTGATAGACTGTCTATACAGCTATGAACTCACTGTGCATGTGGTAGCTGCAGTTGCTGCTAAAATTCTGCATCGTCTGAGAAATCTCCCAAGAATCTCCAAGTGGGTATTGAAAAGTGTCTGGAGGTCAGAGTGGGACACCCTGTCTGGATCCAGCTGTGGACTGTTGTTATCGCATAGCAACACAAGCAGGTCAACTGGGAGCTATTGAACCAAAGAACCCACCTTCTTCACGGCCACTACGGTAGAATGGCGATGGTGGAGACTTCTTAATTTCCGTACGTTACGTGTTGTGAAGGGGCCAGGAACAGCAGAGACACTGGAGGAAACATGTACGTACAGAAGACCTCTGGGCTGGTCACTTTGCATGGGTCACCTTGAGAGGGCTTGAGGGTCTGGGAGGCGTGAGTAAACTCATTGATCTGTTTTTCAGCCTGATGGCGAACAGGTCCACAGCTGTAGCTTTTCTCCAATAAAGTGAAGAGTTGCTGATGTAGCTCCTCATCCAAGGCCCACTCAGGGGATTACTCTAAATGTCTGCGAATGCCGATCTGATCATGGGACACCCAGCCATATCTTCCACACTAATTGTCCGCACTGGCAATGTGAACTTACTGCCAGGGAACTCTGACAAACACTTCAATAAGCTGACCCAAGCTCTTGGATCTGATAGCTCCTGCCTTGCATAGAAAAACATCACCACAGTGGGGTTTTTTTGTCTAAACTGGGACATGCTAGCCAAAAAGCATACACTTAGCTGGCATCTTTTCGTCTTCAAGGCAGAGAAACCAGTTTGCACCTCCAAATAATTTATATATTGATGAGATATATTGCTTGCCTGATGAGGTTCCTTCACTAAGATCCCCACCGGTACCTCCCCACCCATAGCCAAACCCAGCTGTTGTCAGGATACGAAAGGGAGGGTCCTTGTAGCCACAGTCGTATGCATCGCCATATCCAAAAGGAATATCTTGCTCTGACAAGAAAAAACACATAGTTTAGCAGTTGCTACATCGCTATCATACAGTTAATTCTGGCAAAACTGTGAGAAAAAGTGTTACTTTGCTGCAATGTAAATACGCTTCCACTACCAGCAGGGGGCAAGCCCTGAAATCAGTCACACGAGGGGATCTTGTGTGTGACCAACTGTAATGACTGCATGAGAATGCAAAACCTAAAATCCCAAGTAAGTAAAGTTGATTCTCTATTGGTGGAGCAAATGCAATTTGTTCAAGATGACTAAGTCTTCTTAATTTTAGGTTACTATATAATTAACTTAATAGCGTTTGTCCAGTCAGTATAAAACTTCTCACAACACCATCACCCAGACCAACCCCATAAACAAATTCCGTATGTATACATATAGGCAAAAATAGGCATTAAACAACATATTAAAAGTGTCACTTAATTAAGATATTTATTTAAAATAAGACATATATCATGCTCACTAATTACTGTTAAAATCTCATATATGTACATCTATAAAGGGCTCAATCATTGTCAAAGCCCCTGCTGATGCTGAATATGCGAAGCTGCATGGACAGAAAGCAAACAGGAAACAAAAGGCCTAGGGGCCTTGATGTTCCACTTGACCTTGTACCAAATGTGACCAAGTTAGGTCTGTATAGATAAATGTAGCTGAGGTGATCGACTTATCCTGAAAAAAGTACAGCTTCTATTTCACCCTGGTTACTATACATTTCACAAGGCTTGAGGATCAACCACTTTGCAGATATTCCAAATTTTAAGGATTGTGCAGTGAATGACTCCAAACTAAACTCAAACAATCAAACATGAAAACTACCAGCTCTACCAGATCATCAAAAAAGTCATAGCCTGTGTGGCTCCTGATCACCTTACTTTCCATAAAATTTCATTCAAATGAGATGAAAACTGTGTGAAGAGTAGCATTTTAAAAATATTACAATCAGAAATATTCAAAGTGTACCGAATGGTCTCAAACTGAAGTCAATTGAACATGAAATTTAAAGTACCCTACACATGTAGTTCAAAGACCCTAAGTCCCAAATTTTCATCTGTTTGGCTCTATGATCAGCCATTTTTGAGACATTTTAGGTTTTCCCATAGACTCCCATATTAAATTTGCCAGATATTTTTAAAACTTGGCTGATTGCCAAAAAAAAAGTAATAGTTTGTATTCTGGCGTGGTAACAAACATGCTATCAGTCATTACAGATAAAGATCATCGGTCTTTACAGATAAAGTTTGGCTGAGATCAGATGAAATCTAGGAGGAGTAGTACATGTATTTTGAAATTTTAAACCCATATGGTCCTGTGTTAGCGAAAATTGTGCCATATTATAAAATCATGTATTCTGCATTGGTAAACAATGCCCTCATAAAGTTTAGTTGAAATCAAATTAAAACTATACGAGAAGTAGTGTTAGTAATTTTCGGCCCAATTTGGTCCTGTATCAACAAAAATTTCAAAGTGCCATATAATTTTTTTAATTTGGCAGATCACCAGAAAAAAACTAATAGCCTGCATCACAAATGTACTAACATATATTCTCATGCCCTTAATCATACACACACATACCTGGTATACTTTTAGATAATATTTCAATTATCTCAATGCTCAAATTAAGTAACTACACAAAAAACTGCATACTATGTACAGTGGTCCCTCTATTTTAGGACCACCCATGGGACCAATAAACTGTGGTCTTACATTGCAGGTGGTCTTAAAATAAAGGTCATTTAACACCACAACTTGCCCTTTGGGACCAAAATCAAGTGGTCTTATAACCAAGGGACCTGGTCTTAAAGTAGAGGGTTGTAAAATAGAGGGACTACTGTACTGCATATCGAAAGTGGAATTCTTATCACTCTTAATTGTATCACTCCTCTACACCTGCAACTAAACCACATCTTATAAAGCAAGCAAATTGTCCTCACTAATACCTTGGTGAAATTCTTGCAGATTCATTGTGCCCTCCTGTCAGCAGTAAATGACACATTAAGTTTGGAGGCAAGTCGGACTACTCAATTTAAAGGTGTCTCATTCAATTAAGTGAAACAGGCCATATACTAACACTTGCAGCATAGGACGTACCTCTTTGATATAAAAATCAGCAATTGTCGACACTTCGATCATTAGAGTGGTCCCTGCAATTTAAGACCACCCATTCAGCCAGCAAAATATGGTCTTAAATTGAAGGTGGTCTCAAAATAGAGGGATGTTTATACTGAAAATATACAAGTGGTGCCACTGATATCCAGTCTTAAAATGCAGGGAATTGTTAAATAGAGGGGTCTTAAATTGCAGGGACCACTCAAGTATAGCCCGCTGTTAATAATGTTAACTTTAACTGTTGCTTTTTTCTGTTATTTTTTTCCTAGAAGTTTTTTTCCAGAATATACCTGCAGATGCTACAAGACTTTTTGGCTCAGTTGAGTGAATCCTCAACCTTATATCACTTGGGACATTTCTTCTATACTCCAAAAAATCTCTGTTACAGTAGAAACTGAAATTCCATGTAATTAATGACAGTTTAAAATTTATTATCACACATTATTTCAAATAATTAAACTTAAACATTCAGGGAACTTGTGAGTCTGTGACATTTCCATTTGCTAAACAATTACCAGGGATATAAAGTTGCAGGTACATCAGTATTTCAAAGATTTCAAGGAAAATGTCTATGGTGTTAGTTCAGTTGCCTTTTGAATATCAGCTTTAAGTAATTATAGTTTTGTAGTATTCTAGCAATAGATCTGTTTCACTTCTCAAACTTGAAAGTTGCCTAAATGCCGCCTATAAATGCTCCCATTTAGTGCTTTCAATTCTTATAGATTTGTTTCTAAATCCTATATATTCGTGTTTTTACAGAAAGTTTTTACTTCAAGGACAAAATTACCGGTACCTGTGTGCCACTTATCATGTACAAAAACCAATGCCACTACCTTGCATATGTTTGCCTGGGCTTGTAACTGGCTTTCCTTACACAAGCAATAGTTGCATAAGGTAACTATACAGCGTACTACTACATCTTCTGCCCACCGCAACCTTTATAAGGTCAGTGGACCTTGGCTATATTAACCCCAGATGCCCTTTAATTGTTGGCCATGTTGTTTATGCAGGCTGGAAGAGCCTTATAATAGTCAGTGGGAGGTGTGTGTTGTGTGTGCTGGGGGGGAAGTGCTGGAGGGACGGAGGGGGTGGGGGGGGGGGGGAGTTGCGCACACATTGCCAGTCATAGAGTTACCAGATCAATTATGTAAACCCCCACATAGATAGGACTGGTCTACTAGGGAATCTTGTTCCTTCACACATTTTCTCGTATACCTACGTATAAATGCCGTCCAGTAAAGAATATTACAATGCCAAACCAGGAGAATTTAATCATATTATGATTCAGCAACATGTTAAAGCCGCATGTAGAAACACATGGCTGTCAACACGTACATACCAGATATTGGTAGTACTATGGAAACGCACAGTGTCAACATTAACCATTATGTAACAGGGAACATCTCAATTTATACATTTGTAGGCCTAATACAATTAATGAATGAAGCAAAATGTTGCCATAAATTAGTTGTTACATTTAGTTGTGTGAAATCCACCATTATCATTATTATTATTATTATTATTATTATTATTATTATTATTATTATTATTATTATTATAATGCCAACATTTATATAGCGCAAAATTCATACAAAGCATGCTCTAATGCGCTTTACATAAAATACCGTATAAAATAATGCAGTTATATAAAAAACGAATGTCTAAAATATGACCAGTGTTTTTAAAATATGTATCACTTGTAGACTAAGAGTTAAACATGCGCATATATCTTCAAAAACAATAAAGAGGTAAATATATACCATAAATGCTGAGCATCAACACAAAATTGAACAGGGCAAACTAACCGAAGCAGCTTCACATGAGAAAAAACATAATGGCACATATGGTCAAATCTTATGTGGCTCTGATGGCCAGACCACTGAGATTGGGAATGTACAGAGCCAAATCCAAATGATTTCCATCCTTGCATAGTGCAGATGTAGTGTGCAGTTTGAGGAATTTGTGAGAAAGATTATTATAGCTCCAGATATGAATGCCTTGTAAAGTTATAAAATCTCATACCTGCCACGTACATCTCTAACTTTGGAGACAGTTAATTTTGGACCAATTAAGTACAATTTGATAGTGTCTGCACATGTAGACTGAATTATGCTATTTCCAAAGCATGAATTGCCAAATTAAAGTAACATAGCCTTACTACCGGTATCACATGAATACATGCATGAGGACGCAATATATATTTTGTGATGCATTTCATTAAGTTACAGTAATTCACTTTTCACATGTTTCTGAATAATAATCAGTTTTAATACAATGTAGTTACAGAGACACAACGTTAGCTAAAAAGTGGCTTCATTGCAAACTGATGCAGATGTATCAGATGTAACACCCAAACCCACAACACATGCACACAGTAGAAAAAAATAGGCTCCTGTAGAGGGGGAGGGGGGAAGGAGTCAGTTCACTTTTGATTAAAAGTGATTATTCATTTTTAATTCCTCCATTTCACTTTTTTATTGGGATTTTTATATTTACTACTGAAATGTGTGGCTTAATATTTCCATTTTGTTCACATATGTTTATAACCATGTAAACTATATCTATATCTTTGTGACAGCAGATGTTACTGGACTTTGAGATACATAATAGAAAAAAAATTATTCTACTCATTATGTTGATTGAAGACAGGGTACATATATGTATTCCCAAATTTTCAGAAATCATCTCAATGCCATCTTCGCATATTCCACTGAAGTTGACAGAGAATTTGCTGAAATTTGGTAACTGCATACAATTTTCAATTAAGTGGTTGGAATGAAAAAATTTCTATATATTTTTATTTAATATCATATGTTTATTCACAAATCTATCAGCACTCATCAAACTTGATTCAGAAATTATTCGCTTTTTAATAACCCCCCCCCCCCGCCCACACACACACACATGGACAGATTGCACCTGGTAAGGGGATCGAATAGGCGGTCCGAAAATTTGCCTAATGATAAGACATGGGGGGAAAATTTTCATGTGGCTTTAACAACTAATGGTGAGAGATAGACTGTTATTACTATCAGACACTAACACCAAGTATGGTGTATGGTAACACACATATATGGGAGTCCAAATGCATCATTTGATTTGATTTGACCTTCAGTGACCCAAAAAGGTGAGATTCAAGGTCACTCAGATTTGGAAGGCTAATATCTCATAAAATAGCTGAGTAATAGGCCATATGCTATTACAGACTATAGGAAATCATATATAGGGAGTCCAACAACACTACTCACATTTGACCTTGAGTAACCCTGAAAGGTCAAGGCCTCTCAAAAGTCTTATAGGCATAAAGGAGCAGAATTAGGCAAATAATTATGTTACTGTTAAACACCGACAGGAAGCCATGTATAGGGAGTCACAACATGTCATTAGATATAACCTTTAGTGACCTTCGAAGGTCAAGTTCAAGTTTGGTCCGAAAGGGATTACAATTACGCGATATGTTTCTACTGTTCAATGAAACCAGAGCCTTTATGCGTGTTTACAATTGGCTCTGGTAATTATAGCCAGAATGTAATTTGTCTTTTATTTCATTACGGATTCAATTATTCATTCACTCTAGAATCACCATTCATCGATTTTATTGAATGAACATGTCTGAAATACATATCAAGTCTACAGGCCTTTCTATCAGTGTGAACGTATCATTAAGGATTAAGTATCATTTACTTATTCTGTGTACAGTAGTCTCTGTGATTTAAGACTGCTCCATTTTATTACACCCTAACTTAAGACAGGCCATCATTAACACCTTCCTTATATTTTTTTTGCAATTATATACATATCCCTCCATTTTAAGACCACATCAATTTTTAAGTCCACATTTTGCTGCCCGAATGGGTGGTCTTAAAATGCAGGGACCACTGTGTTAGCGTCTTAATTTCTCTGCGCTTCATATAATAAGTTTTTATAATGTGCCTGTATGTCTGAATGAATGAAGGCATCCCATACTATTATACAATGTAGCATGCAAAGAAAGCAGTTTGCAAGTTCACTGTAGCCCTCTTCCCCTACGCCTGCCTGAATGTGGAAAATCATTGCTACCGTTTGCTTTATTTTCTTTGGAGATTGTCCCTAAGTCAATGGCTGTTCAGCTCGTACAGAATTTGACCATTGTTCAGTCAAACGCCCGCATTCTTCGCTACAGTTTCCAATATATCGTCAAAGTTGAGTGGTCAACTTGCAAGTACATGCAGGAACAGGGTGGTCAGGCCGGTTGCTGGGCCCAATTTGATGGCCTCTGTTGTATATAAGCTTCTTTTCTCCGGCGATTGAATTCATTGATCGATTCACAGCAGTTTCACAGGACCAGATGTAAACGTTGTGACCACTGGTCAGTTATGAATGGACTTTGGCCTGGGCCTGCTTGGGAGGGCAGAAGGGGGTGGAGGGAACCGCGCTGGCGTGAGGCGGGTTGTGTTGTTGCTGAGGCTGAGGCCGACGTGGGCCCCCCCCGGGCTAGCTGTTACGTAACTGGATTGGCACACTCGCCTGGTGGTGGCCTCGTTTGGCCGCTGAGCCAACAGTCCGTTTATCATACAAGAGCAACGTGTAGTGCTAACTAATACAGATTGGAGAAATAGCCAGTGGAGAAACAGCCAACAACTTGGAAAGGGAAGGAAGGGAAAAGGTTTGGCATTGTCCACATTAATTCATGAATACCATTTCAACTGATTGAATACCTAAGTGACGCACAATGTACTGTGTAGATTGTTAGTTCGTAGTTTTGGTTTAGTCTATTTGTAAGCTACATTAACTGCGTTATTTTTCTGTAGAAAATCACAGGTACTGCAGATATGCATCCCAATGGTAGATACAAATTTCTATAAAATTCTATTAGTAAGCGTGGTATATATATAGCCACGAGCAGTTCATTATAACAAGTATTCAAGTAGTTTTCATGGCAGCATATGGCTGCTATATCTGACTGGAAATTAATGTGTGCAAGCGCTGTGTCAAGTCAGAATCATGACAATTACTACTAAAGTGTAAAAATGGGCAGGTAAAATTGCTTGATGGAGCCAACTTGATGGTCCTGAGGTTTACCGGCTACATAAGCTGCCCTATACGTATTGGTAGTAAAAGTTACATGCACACACCATAATTATGTGAGGTTCATGTATTAGCTTCAATTCATTATTCACTATGAAGTGTTGGGAATTTCTTTACCAGAGAATCAAATATGGTGCCCAGACCTGTATCTATAACAAATATGCTGCTTTAACATACCAAAATTATAGTCCCACTTTGACATGCGTGGTGCCCTCCAGGTACAAGGTTGCAGACACATGGTTGCTCAGTTTAACACATTTAGATTGACCTTGGGTGACCGGATAGGTCAAATTCATTTCTTTTTTGGCAAGTTTAAGGGATGTGTTAATATTGACCACCAATCATGCTAATATAATGGGATATCCTCTGTGTGTGATGCATGTATATAAGTTTAGTTAACAAATATTGAATTCGTTTTGATTTTTTTTCTGCAAAAATTGAATAAAAAAAATATAGTGGGCTGAAATCAGAAAATATAAAGTTCTTCTATCCAAGTCTAAAAAATATTCTCTCGAGTTTATTTTTCACTGAGCTATATGGAACTGACTTTTTTGGGCCTACATGTACTTTCAAAGCAAATTCAATTTAATTTATTTGATCCAGGAGATTTGCATCCAATAAGACTTAAATTGAATCAAATTTTTTTATGAAAAGTTTTATCCAAGTACACTGTAGGATAGGATATAGATTTATGTGCCTTTTAAGGGTATTTTGTGAGGGCATCTCCATTCACAAAAATATTGTTTTTAAAAACCATTTTAAACCAGGCAATTTTTACAGCCCGGTTTAAACCACCGGGATTAATTTTACTCACATACATGTAACTCGATAAAATTGATGACACATGAACCATGTTTGAACTAGACTGAAGACTGTTCATAAGCATGTTTCTGTAAAATATTAGCCCAACTGGTTCATTTCTTCACTATGTTTTGTACAATGGAATGCTGTTTTAAGTAATTTTACTCAAACAACTCAATGAAAAATGACCACAGGTGAACAATTTTCTAACTGTCCCTGCACTCTCCATCAATATCTTTCTGTAAAATATCAGCCCAATCTGACTTTTTCTTCACTATGATTGATCCAACAGAATTTTGTTCTGAGTAATGTTACCATGTTTACGTAAATAACTCAATGAAAAATGATCCCACTGAAACAATTTTTAACTGTCCCTGTAGACTCTCCATAAGCATGTTTCTGTAAAATATTAGCCCAATGCAATCTTAATTTCTTTCACCATGTTTGCTCTTATGAAAATATTTTTTTAAGTAATTTTACTCAAATAACTCAGTGAAACTTACCCCACAGAAACCATTTTTAAATGTCCCTGTAGACTGTCGTCCATAAGGATATTTCTTTAAACTATCAGCCCAATCTGATGTTTCTTTCAGCATGTTTGCTCTTACGGAAAATATATTTTTCAGTTGTTTTTACTCAAAATATGGCCATAACTCAGTGAAATATGCATGGCTGCATATGAAATATTTTATAACAGTAGCCGAAGAGTGTCAATATGCATGTTTCTGCCAAATCCCATCTAAATGTGGCATTTCCTTCACTCTGTATGGGCCACTGAAAGACCAGAAGATACGTCGGAAAAACACAGGAAAAAAAGTCAGTAACCTTATAAGGGGATGCCCCAATTAAGCCTTCAAAATCTCCCACTTCATTGACTCCAATCCTTTACTCCATAGAGTTTTTTTTCTAAATCAAATGGTTTAATCTCTGTTTCAGAGTGGCTGCCGCCAAAAAATGAATTTGAATATTAGTTCAATATTGTTTGACGCCATATACATGTATGTCAGTTGGTAGTAGACACAGACACACATATGCACAAAGTGAAAGCAAGAGACACCTCCCCACAAAAATGTAAAAAGGAAATGTTTGAGGTTATACTGTTAGTAATTAAACACAACTGAATATCCAATATATTATACTGTGAAAGTTCCATTTGAAGCCGCATTTCTAATTGAAGCCACAGTAGGCCTTAAGAAGGTCATAGTGAAGTCTAGTGAAACATGTAGTTTTTAACACTAAAGTATCTAATTGAGTCTGCATCCCCTGTTGCAAAATATTGACTATGTGAGCTGACGGTAGGCAAGTTATTGAAGGAAGACCTGCTATTGTGTTACCTCTAAACAATTATGTCAGTGCCCTAAAAACGTATGTCATCCCTGTAATTGGGGCATCCCGTCCCGACGGGATCCCCTATATGGGTTTGCCGACTTTTTTTTTTTTTTTTTTTTTTTTTTTTTTCTTCCGCCGTTTCTTCCGCCGTTTCTTCCGCCGGCATGTTCTGTGCCCATTTATTGTGAAGAAAACAACGGATTGGGCTGAA
>JAAUYG010196409.1_pt1 | contig 11103 bp, 4 predicted proteins | sample 7278091 | NCBI WGS metagenome assembly JAAUYG01 (sample SAMN14350201, study PRJNA611818) | marine sediment metagenome | isolation source: surface marine sediment (0.6m) | place: French Polynesia: Moorea | collected 2018-08
AATAATAATAATAATAATAATAATAATAATAATAATAATAATAATAATAATAATAATAATAATAATAATAATAAACAGTAATAATAATGTGCAATATCTTGAAAACGGCTGGTTGTAGAGCATAGCAGACCACAATTTGGGCCTCGGGGCATGGTATATAAGGTGGATACAAAGTGTTTTTGACATTTAAATGTACAAAGTGTTTTTGACATTTTAATGTTCAAGGTCAGTCTGAGGCCATTCAGTACATTTTCGATTTTGGGCAACTGTGTATCTCAAAAACGGCTGGTAGTAGAGCAAATCGCAGTTCAACTTGAACTCGGTGGCACTAGTAACACATATATGGAGCACTTTTGACTTCGTAGTTAATGTACTTAAGGTCATTTCGGAGTTGGTGCAATTGTCTCAAAATGGCCTGAAATTTGCCTGGTGATAGAGTGAAGTGGGTTGAAATTTGTGTCTCGGACACGCTAGTCCCGGGAACACCAGTAACACAAAAAATCCGGTACCTTTGACCTTATAATCTTCAGAGTCACTTTGGGGTTATTCGGTGCAACTGTCTCCAAATAACATGTAACTCCAAATCAACTAAAATTGGGGACTCAGGGACACTAATAACACACATATGTGGGGTATATCCGACCTTGCAGTGTTCACGGCCATTTTGGAGTCTTTCAGGGCACTTGTCTCGCAATGGCCATTAATTTGAAAAATGGATGTTGTAGAGTAAAACAGGCTGAAATTTGTTGCAGAGTGAAATAGGCTGAAATTTGGCACTATGAGACATATAGTAGCACACGTGTGGGATACCTTTGACCTTGCAGGGTCCAATGCCACTTTGGCGTCATTTGGTGCAAATTCTCTGAAAAGGACCTGTAACTTGACAACAGAGCGAAACATTCCGGTGCGATTAGTGAAAAATCGTGGGGTACATTTGGTCTTGGAAGCTTTTAGGTCATTTTGCAGTCATTCAGTGCACTGTCTCAAAATGGCCTGCAGCTAGAAAAGTACTAGTTGTAGAGTGAAACGAACTGAAATTTGAGACTGAGGGACACTAGTAACACAAATACAGAAACCTTTGTCCTTGTTGTGTTCAAGGTCCATTTTGGGGCCATTCAGTGTACTTGTTTCAAAATGGCTTTTGACTCGAAAACACCCTTTTCATGGAACAAAACGGACTGAAATTTGACACATGGGAACACTAGTAACGTATATAGAGGGTACATTTGACCTTGTAGAGTCAAGGTCGTTTGGGTCATTCTGTACAATGGTGTAAAAATGGCCTGTAACTCGGGAACGGCTGTCCCTAATGGTCTGTAACTCAAAACGGTTGCCTATAGAGCAAAACATATTGAACTTTGGGGCTCAGGAAACTATTATGCATTTATGAAGTACCATTGTGCCTATCGTGTCAGTATAGTGTCAGTACATTTACTTCATTCCTTGCCTTACCAAGGGCATTTTGGCCTTCAAATGTAAAAAATTACGACTACTTGCCTTAGCCACGCAGCTAGTCAATACTTGGCTGCGAGGCATGCACCTAACGTTTTCCAATCTGGCAAGTGACAAAAAAGAGTATAAAGGTCCCTGGGACAATTTTTTGTATTACCTATGTCAACATTAAGTAATACCAATAACTGCATACACGATCAGACGGGTTGTGATTATTGCTGTTGCTGTTGTTGGTCACAATGAACTAAGACTTTCAGAATGCACTAAGTATTTATTGTATAACGTGAAGGTATATTGCTCTGGTACCATATGCCGTGCTCTACAGGTGTTTCCCTTTTGTATTTTTACTGCACAACTATAACTGCACAGGTGTGGTTTCTGCAGGGACACAGATCAGTTCACGAATAACAGCTAATCCTTGGATATGGACCTGAATCTTCAGTTGCCTAGATGTGAGCATTCAGATCCCAGAGGGTTTGTTGAGAACATTGAAACATAAATAAACAAATGCTTTGCATTACCTAAATCAATTTTCTTGTCAGAGTTTTAAATTCCATTTTTGTATTCAAAATTAAAAGTAGATGGACGTTTCCGTTTAGATAAAGCAACCAAAGAAACACACATTAAAGTTTACTATCTTTGTCACAACCTACAGAGTATTGGATTAGCTGAATTAAAGCGATACCACAGTTATCACAAATAGTCAGTTAGGTTGAATGTGGGCCACAAGCAAGAAGCAGGAATATTGAATATTGGGGATGCTGGAGATCGATTTGAGTCCATTGGGTAGTGCGCTGATCACATGAGCAGAATATTTCACCAATTTAACTAGTCATCATATTTATGCAGTAAGTATTCCCAAATAAAAATGCTTTATTTCCCTTTATGTAAAATATAGGCCACGTCAAATTATTGCATACATGATCAAACTTTTTTTTGGTATTTTTGTTGATGCTGTTGTCCATCCAAATCAATTCCAATTGCCTATATCGTTCTCGGTCCTCATGATGTGCTCTAGCAGTGCTATTTTTATCTTTGCTGCGCAGCCATAACTGTAATTTCTACCTGGAGATCAGTTCGTCAATGAAGGCCACGCTGAAATATACATGAAGGAAAGGACTTGCCACAGGATTTATCACCAGGATAATGATGCCAAAGTAGAGCAGAATGATATCAGATATGGAAATGCCACTCATAGTGAGGATATATGAAATGAGGAGAGGTAATGACCCCAGTACCTGAACAAACAAGCAGCAGAAAGCCCGGATTTGCACCCTAAATTTTCTTACATAGGTAGTCTCCATTACAGCCATACCACGCCCAGAATTCCGTATGGTGTACACGATCACACACTGATTAATGGCAAATGCAGTAATTATTAACAGCCCTGGGACTACTAAGGTACCAAACACCCACCCCAATCTAGGATTTCCGGGCCAAAGGAGGTTCAAGCAGACACCACTTTCAACTGCACCTTGCACACGATGCCTAGAGGTACTCATGGTCGAACCTAAGGCCCCGACTACCAAAATGTTGCCCACCCACATCCCACTGACAATATAGAATGGCTTGCCATCCATTTCAGAAACACGAAATGGCTTACAGACGGAAATCATTTGTAGCACAGACAGTAAAAATGATCCGAATAGAGACTGAAGGAAAGATGTCAATGACAACACATCAAACACTGAACACATAACACTGTCTCGCCATAGATGTTCATAAATGGAGTAGTAGGGTGAAAAGAACTGGTCAGCAACAGCCAAACCGAAGAAGTATAGACCTAGCGTCCAATGTGAAAGTAATAAAGCAATCGTCAACCAGATTGGGAGACTATATTTTCTCTTACGAAGTTGGGATAGGAGATAGACGATACAGATAGAAGCGTTTATGACAAGGAAAATGCCCATGAACCAAAATACTGCCCGAAGAGAAGCAGAGGGCATCAAATATTTGCAGAGTGTGTTCTTTGCAGTTAGTTTAGGATGGCATTGTCTTACATCTGAAAGGAAACAGCACATAGAGATTGGAGTCGTGTCTAAAATATTTAAACTTCTCATTGGGTGAAATATTGCATAATAGTCTAGGTTATGAAATCTATTGTAACTAACGTTTATCTCTGTCAGGTATGAAAACATGCTCGTACATTTTACAATATGGTGAAGAGATTCCATGTGATTGTTATTTAGAATTAGTCGCTTAAGATGTGCCCAGTTGTTTGAGAATTCACAATGGACTTCGCGTATTCTATTATGACTAACCACAAGGTCTTCTAATCTTTGGGCAGCCCTGAAAACGTTGAAAGCAAGAAACTGCAGCAAATTTCGGCTGATGTCAAGTGACTCTAGGTTTTTCATGTGGCTGAATAACCTGGAATCTATTTGATCAATCAAGTTGTTGCTAAAATTGAGATTTTTTAGAAAACCTGAGGAAGGTATTTTCTTTATATTTTCTGAGGTTAGTTCACACCCTGAGACTTTTAAAATAATTAAAAATTCTGAAGTGACATCTGCCCACCTAAAGCTGTTTTGCGCAACAGTGGTACCTTCCATAATAATCAATCTTGTATATCCAAACGTATGAAAAGAAGACAACATTTCAATATTATTACATATCACTGCCTGGCCTAAGCATTCACACTGATGTGGGCAGTTTTTTGCACCCACAAGTGCCTGGTCATCCTGAGATGTGACGCATTTTGTATGCCCGGTCCACAAGTCATTTGGATGAATGCAGATTTGCTCCCGGCTGCAGAGCAAAAACCCTGGACAAGACATCTGTTCACATGCCTCCTCGTCCTCTCCATGTGGGCAATCTAGCACTCCATTGCAGATCAAGTGAAAAGGTATGCAATAATCATTTGGGCATTTGAAATAATTGGGGCATGAGTGCAAGTTACATGATTTAAGGTGAGCTCCATCCCTGCAGCCCAGTGTTCCAATGCCAAAAGGTTCAAAGATGCAGTGCCTGTGGCGAGGAAAGCAATCCCCATAGAAATTCTTCAGGCAGGTGGTTTCCTCGGATTTTGTACACAGACGAGCCTCATCAAAGTAATGCAAGCTGCTGCCACTCAACACAAAGCGTTCATACTCTGGACCGGATGTCATGAAGACGTTCGTGTTTTCATAAGCTGCGGGCTCCCCCTTACGACCCAAACTCCTGTGATGAAGCTTTTCTACAGTGCTAAGTACCGGGGTGCCAATTTGCTGAGTAATCACCACCCTTGAAATAAAACCCTTCTGATAGAATAAACAATACAGCTCATCTTCTCCCTGAGGACACTCATTGTTTCCATTGCAAACACGAGACCATGGCACACATCCACCATACTGGCACTGGAAATAGAGCTGGTGACATGTACAGATGCCTGGCATGCATGCACTGTAGCAATCTTTTCCTGCTAGGCTTAAAACATAAAAAAGGGAACACACGCCATCACAATCCGCCTCGTCAGAAAGATCTGGGCAGTCAGCATGACCATCACACCTGTAGTGTTCCAGGATGCATGTGCCCTCGGTACATTGAAAATGTCCAGTCTTGCACATACTATTAGTAACAGTGTGCAAAACGCCACAAACAATATCAAGTGTACGTGTACTATCAGCTGAGAATGACCCATGCAATGGACCAAGTCGCAAATTGAAAGTGGCTGTCTTCGAGAAATCGAGCGCCATTATTTCATGTTCGTTATGCATCTCAACGTCAATTATCATTCTTTCATCTAGCCAGCCGTCGTCAACGAACTCATAGTCATACAGGGAAGGCCATCGGAGATAGAACAGACGCACTGTATCTGCAAAATATTTACTGCTCTCTTGCCAATCATTATACAAGAGAGATGGAATCTGGAAAGGCTTGGACTCCCCGCCACAAACCTTGGATAAAGATTCAATTTTCACACTGGAGGATTCCACTGTTCTGACAGTCACGCACAACGAGGCGAGATAAGTGGTGTTGGGTGGGCATTCCAGAATTTTCCGCTGAATCACACGACTGTAAAGTTTGGTGTTGCGATTAAATTTATCTGTTAAGTTATTTTTGAATTCACAGATATACGAAGCTTTACGCTTGACGTGTTCACATGGCAAGCTGACCCATTGTAAAATAATGGAATTGATGGCCCAGATGGCAGTGCAACTCCGGCTGTCGTCCAGATTCGGCTGGAAGTTCAGCCATGCGGTTTCGGCTAAGTAAATAGTTTCTTCGAGAAGGTAACTGTAAATTGTTAGCGTGAATGGGGTAAAGTAAGCAGCTTGAGTACGCCAAGCTCCAAATGCATAGGCTGAGTTATCGGTCCACCTAAGATGTTTCCCATCCTGGAAGGAATGAACCAATAAGACAATGACCAAACAATGACCTCATTTGCAAGTTACATATGCATGTTTCTTAAATAGATGCAAATCATTAAAAGCCAACGCATAATTTGTCTAAATATTTCCAACGGAGATTACATTTTCCCACTCATTTTTAATGAAAAAAGAGTGACACACGAGATGCAGTTGATTCTGCTGACCATACGAGCATATTTTTACCATGGTCCGAATATGCCGATCTGTTTGTCTGGTGGTGACACGTGGTTTTCCTGGATATGATCGGTCGCCGCTGTATTCTGTTTCCATATACCCCTTATACAGGCGATGTGCAGCAGATCAGTGTACATGGACCTGTGGTGGCATGCAGCTTTACAACAGTTCCGGTAGCAGCAAGGTTATTGCTTAGCGTTGTTGTTCCTTAGTACCTACACGTGGCTTTTTTTGCAAATGGTGTAGGCACAAGGAGCATGCCGGCATTTTAAACCCATAACCAGACAAGTAAAACATGAGCAAAAAAGACTGTGATCTAGAACCGTTTAGACGCCGAGTCCACTAATACCCCATTTCTCACATGGGCGATAATCGTATGCTATTGAAAAGTATGCGACTACTTTAATTTTATCTGTACGATTTTATCTGTACGATTTTATCTGTACAAATAATAAACCAACAGGATATTACGCTTTAAAAAATAAACACATTTATATCTGTTGTGTTACTTTTTATCGTTTGAATATTTGTTACCTGCACTCTGAGGCCGATGTAGAACAACTGTGCCTGTATTGCCTGTACCAATGAGCTCGTCCCGTTTTCAGTAACATGGGGTCTCGTGAGAATGTCCCAATCCTGTTCGCTGTTAATGCTGACCAGAACCCCTCCTCTCTGCTGACATGCCAGCTCTGCATCGACCCAAGCCAGTGGTTGCCTTATGGAGGGGGTAACATAACAAGATGAGCCAATACAGACCTCCCGCTGGTCTTCCCCATAGCGCAAAAAGCTCTGCTGATGCAGACGAAACAGGCGCGCATGGAAATCTACCTTCACACCCCGACAAAGGAAAGATTCGAGATGTACATGGATTTCCGTGCACGTTTCCACTCCAGACCTTGCCATCGAATCGTAAGGCAGCATGACCTGACAGTCCACTTGCAATGTAAAAACTTCAGCTGCTTGGCTATCAAATGGACCATTCACGTGATACATACTGCGGTTCGTGAGGTGCCAAGTACCTAGCAAATACTTATGTCTGTCCTGCGGAAAGCGTTCACGTACAACAACAAAATTGCTGCATCCTGTTGCATTGGGCCGTACCGCGACATCAAAGTAGCAACAGGATCGATGTGGGAATGGCTTATAGAAGCTAAAAATGACAGTAGGGAACTCTTCCCCTTTTAAAACTTTTGAAATAAGGGCAACTTTTCCACAGATTCCAGGCAGTAGCACAGGGTAGTAAATGTCATAAAGAAAGCCCCCTACGTCACTAACACAAGTTGAATCCCGGGCGGCATCCCAGATGTGAAAGGCAAACGTAGTGTAAAAACCCATGCACTCGTTTGGTATGCCTACCTTAATGTTGTACGCTTCGCCCTGCCAAGTCTTAGTCATGGTAGTGGAGTTTGGCCGAATGGCAGAGAGCACCGTGCGCTCAAGTTTCGTGTCAAGGTCGATGACAAATAGATCTCGACAGTTCCAAAATTTGGATAAATCCTCTTTGCTGAACAACGTGTATGATATCTTTAAGAATCTGTTCTTTTCGGCGGAACTCAAATGGAACACGGTCATCACCCGCTGCAGTTGTTGATTATAGACGTCTGCTGGAAGGTGATCCAGAAGCCCCATCTGGATTGTCACACAGGCAGGGGAATGGAGTGTTACATGCAAGGTATGCCACATGTTCAGATCCGTGTGGTGATATGAAAAAAGATGACGATAGTAACCAAAATCGTAATAAACTTTTGATCTTCTAACCTGTACGCCAGTTAACTTGTATAGTTTCCCCAAGTCAAAACGTTCGGTGGGCAGAAGGTTGAAATACCCGACGCAGGTATTAGCAGAAAATGTCAGGGTTGCCGTCATCTCAGACATGTAAGAGTATTGTTTTAGTATAATATGAATCTTGCTCCCTAGAACAATTCCGTGTTGCCCATAGTGCTCCAGGAGGTACTTTGCTGTCGCGCCTGAGCATATGCCTCCGATATACTGGCCATCCGAGAAGAGAAACAGACCGCCAGATCGGCAGTGTTGTAGAGCATGCCCACGATACTGCATGGCTTCCAAATTAATTTTCACCGAGAGTGGCCGAGGCGCGCTAACTGCCGCAACACTTAGAAACGATGGCCTTCCTTCTGCACTGAATCTCTTACTTTTGCTCCCGGTTGCTTCAACTTCAATTTTGGCGAGATTGATCCGGCTATCTGTTATTGGAATTGAAGTCCATATCAAGCCAAATTTCAATCTGTGAAAACTACGAATTTTAGCGTCCATTATTCTAATTATCGTCAGATCCCCAATGCTGGCATTTACAGGGCTATAACTGGAAGGCGTGTCTGTGACATTAGTGGAATTGCAGTCCCATACCATCAGTAACTTTTGCATGGTGTCTATCTTCAACATTTCGATTGCAGGGCCATCATAGAATCTCAGACTGTGTAAAGCTGAGGAACATATGGATCTTCGAGATGTCACCGAAATCGTGTCTCCTAGTGGCGCCTGAATGTACAGCAGGCCGGCAGATACTTTCTTGAACTGGCTCACCTCCAAAGCATGCCTTAGCTGCAGCTTAAATTCACTGTCGAGTGAAGTACCGGTATGCAAGTCCCCCGATTGGCCGCCTTCACTGGATACTTTTAGTAGTTGCTTTCCCAGATAGGTTCCGATCCTCATGTCTTTCACATTGAACATTTGCAAAAAAGCACGCGATTTTGTATATACATAGTTATCATGAACCTGATAGAGAAATGTTAATTCCCCGAATGAAATAGAATATATTCCAGCAAAAATATGGAGATAGAGAAAGTTTTCAGGCGTAAACAAGGCAACGCGAGCAACATGGCCGGATGAATAGAAACTTCTGATAGGATGATTTGGGCAGTGAATTCCAAGCAGAGAGAATCTACCATCCGGCATAACGTCACTAATTGCTGAATACATGGTAGAACAAAGAGGTAAATACGAAACTAACATCTCTGTAATTGTGATATTGATTTTAAAGCTGACTAGGACAGAAATGTTCCACGAGTATGCATATAATATATTACTACGATCGTATTCAGGCGGGATGAGAAACGCTGAATTGATCTGTCCACAAACTTTTGTAGGCGGCGGTAGATTGTTGTCCATTTCGTTCGATGTCTGTCTTCCCTTGAACAGGTACATATCGTATTCTGTAGGCAATGATTTATCCCAGAGCTCTTTAAGCAGTTCTGCTCTGACGAATTTAACACTGTCACTGATATCTGAATATGTTCTGAAAGACCTTTCCTTGCAAGGATTTGTGGTATGTACTGCCACTGGAAAGCTGACCCAGACATCCAGTAACGTCTGTTTGAATTGTTCCGATTCCCCGATGTTAGCGACATCTGTCATTAAAAATCCGACCACATCATAGGTAGTCGCTTCGAGGTATGGGCGCCAGCGACTGCCCAGCTGGACCAAATCAGAGAGTCGCATATTTTTAATGACATTAGAAGCTTTAATATTTGCTGTTCCCATGAACCATGTAACAAGTAGCAGTACAATAAGGCACAGGCTAAATTTGGCTTTTCTCATCATGTAGAATATTTGATCAAAGAGTGAAGCTTGAGGTTAAAAATGTACAACCACAGTACACTTTCCATGATATCCTGCCTTTGTCTCACGTAACTCATCTTTGATCGTCATTTGGTTCTGCAAAGTATGGTGATTATCATTTGCATGACCAATAAATATTATATCAGAGTTTGCAGAAGACCGTATATTGCAAGGTATTTCTGATAAGAATTTCAAGGTCTTTTCCATTTGGAGTTCTGTGCATCATACTAAAACAGCTAAATCTTTATGTTTTTCATATAATGAAAAACAGTCTCACGCTGGGCTCCCGATCAACCCAATACCAAGCTAATTAAACTCGATAGGCTGTACTGAAAACCTTATCATCAGCTACATGGCCAATTATCACCTTCTGCGGTTACTAATTGATTCTACTACTTATTAAGTAGTGAATTACTACCCCCTCTCTCATCATTACCAATGAGAAAGACAATAAGACGCCGCCAGGGTCGATGTGCCTAATTGTCATGCTTTCAAATGCCCAAACTCGGGTAAATATTGTTGTCAGTTTGGACAGAACAAAAAATAGAAAAATATGGATACAAAGAAAAAAATACACGATCAGAAGTTCAGGGTCAGTGGTAGCACAGAAGATTAACAGAAGTTTAGTGGCACTAATAAGCGCTTGGCCCTGGCTTTCTTTACCAAAAACCTGTTTAGATCCATTGTCACAAACAGACGGATCCCCCAGAACTAAAATCAGTATTGTGAAGTACAAGGCTTGTGAAAGGTGGAAGATGCAAAGGTGGAATTTGCCCCAGATCCTGGCTTATGGTACAGCCCATGATTCTAGTCCTTCGTCCACCTCGCTGTATATTCTTTAGGTAATCTAATCTGCTTTATTGAGTTATTAAGATTCAGCACAAAAGATTAGCATTTAGGTTGTGCGTGTGTAAATACTTGGTCCTAATGTTATAAAAAGCCCATGACCAATTGGGTAGCTTCAACGTTTGATCACCACTGGTTCTCTTGGAATCACTGACGCCAGTACATGCACACTTCCATTGTAGCATTTATTTGCATGCTTTGGTCAAGTAAAGGCGGTCCTGCATAGTTTCCAATGCATGGTAGCTTATGTATAGTTTTAAGTATGGGCCAAGATATATTACTTGGTGCAACAGTACGCCACGACCCATTGCTCAACAGAGCGCCAAGATCACCAAAAAATTCAATGGCGCATTGAGCGGAAATGTTGGCTGGGGTGCAATTTCAAGGAAAGTTAGTTAACATGCATGTGTACTCCACAGAGACACAGCATTTCTGATTGTAATTATCATGTAAGGCCCAAAAGTGATAAAAAAGGCTTACAGCGTAACTTTGGGTGCCATAGGAAAAAGATACATGATTAATGTGTTTCACAATTCTTAATATCGCTCGTTACGGGCCTTTTATAGAATAGGCAGGAAAAAATAAAGATCATGCCCCGCAACACCCACACTAATCATATCAAAACGAGAGAGTTCATTCGTCACAAACACTAGTTTGGTTCTCCTTCTTGTGAAACTTTCGTCCACTCTGTTCAGTGAACTTC
>JAAUYG010292699.1_pt1 | contig 11103 bp, 10 predicted proteins | sample 7278091 | NCBI WGS metagenome assembly JAAUYG01 (sample SAMN14350201, study PRJNA611818) | marine sediment metagenome | isolation source: surface marine sediment (0.6m) | place: French Polynesia: Moorea | collected 2018-08
ACAATATGTTGCTACGGCGCATGACACTCGCGTCTCTTTGATCACTGATAATCCATAAAGGTAAGGAGAATTCGCTAGATTACTGCGAATTCGCCAACTAGTTGGGAGAATTCACACTGATCATTAAGATAAAAACACCATAACGCAGCGAATACTACATGGATTCGTTTGATGCAAAAACTGCTGTGTACAGGAGAACACGGGCTGTTCTCCCGCACACAGAAGGCGGCAAACTAAGGGCTCAACCCTTCATATACAATAGACCCAATACATATTCCCCCTTCCATCGCCCCAGGCAATCCTAGCTAACACGGTATCTCATACGCTACATTTTTCCCCTTCCTTAATTCCCGGCGACCTCCTGTACTGGAAGGCCGCGACAGTTATACCTGCCGGCTAACCATGCTCATTGGTAGAGCCAATTTAGATCAAGGGCACACAAACTTGCCGGCTTAATACACTAAGTCACGCATGCATTGTCATGATAAAGCTAATGCTGTTATAAAGGAATGTTGCAAATGAGTGGACACAAGCACCGTGACCACGTACTGGATGGGCATATAAAGGCTCTTGCAAGGGCCATGCAACAAAAGTTAGATATAGTAAAGTGTGCTTTAACGGTACACATCGAGATGGTTAACCTGCGGAGCTGGGCTAGAAGGTACCCGACAGCAGACATGTAAAAACACGCTACTGCGGGGCACCCGGGAATTTACTGAACTGACAATCGAGTATTGACCAGAAAGTTAAACTACACTGTCACTACCTGTCCGGGCTCATGCTACCCCAAAGAAACAATGTGTAGGTATTCTACCATCCCGCACGAACCAGATGAACCATTACTGCTAACTCTAACCCAACCCGGTTCACCACACAAAGGTACTTTAAAGACTTGAAGTACCAACCAGACTTCAAACATTTGTCCGGGAGTCCCGCCAGCGGTAATGGCGCTAGCTGGAGGCCTGTTGAGCAGGAGGCCCCAGTGCCGGACACGACCTCAATGGCCCTATAGGTAAACAAGTGTACACATTCTGTCTGGGAGTCCTGAAAACTTTAAATTTTGTATTAGACTATGATTAGTCTTTTTCTAGCGACCCAAATAATTTTAAATTCGCATTTACACCCATCCGGAGTCTCCGGTAAACTATACAGGAGTCTGGTCGTTCAAACTCTCACAATACATGCCACAAATGTTGTGGGCATAAGACTGGGTCACATTAAAATGTCATAACTTAGTGTTGGTCTTCAAGGACAATAATTCACCTGCACACTGTTAATTTTGAGTGTGTGAGACCACGCTTATAATAATGTACACTGATATAAACTTGAGATAAGCCAAGAGTGCTAGACTCTGTGCTCAAGTAGCACTTAGAAAGGACCATTGGTAAAACTTGGACAACAGGGGTACAATACATGCATGCGAGGCATAAAACTACAAATAAATACAAAACTGTGTAAAGAAGGAGACCCAAATTATCCAAAAAGGAGAAACTTTACCCAAAAACCTATCTCTGACAAAATGGTGGACCACCCGGGACAACTGTCCTGCTAGCGAGACCCACGGGGATACGTTAGCTTTCTGCTGTCACTGAAAGTATTCTATGGCCTACCCCTCTTAGCTCACATGATAATAGGGAACCTTTCCATAGGCAGACTTGCAAAAATCAATAACAGTGGCAAACGAGAGTGAGGAATACAGCTGACCCTGTTTCTGGTTCGACGAATACGGTGACCTGCCAGTAAACACTGGTATGAATTTTTATCATATTGGATTATAAACACCAGCGTACCTGTGTTAAGGTGTAAGTGACACTGGTGCCCTTGGGCATGGGACTTGTGGAAATTTTTAACCACAAAACTGACAGAGGGCGTACATGCCGGGTACAAGGCTCGGAAGGTGGACTACCTGGGCAGTGCCCACCATAGCCCCTCCTCGCCAAGACCTGCAGTCAGAAATAGGGATTAACTAACCACGACGTGGATTAATACTGTGTAAAACTTGCAAGAGAACCGTCCGGATCCGCAATGTACCTTTAATAGCAATATGACCATCTCCCGATGGTCACTTTAAAATAAAATTGACATAGCATCTGGTGCTATTTATAGTCTGGTAACCACTATGATACACCATGGCCTTAGCCATATATAAACACATGTGGGGACTTTGACCCGTGGCGATAATATACCCTAATGGCATGTGAGTACACACCAATGCAAGGAAACAATATAAACCTGGCAACTACTGGCACTACAAACTGCCACTGTTTAACTAACCTTTCCCAAGCTCTAGCCTGGATATGATTTTCCCAGGAACCACTAAATTTATCCGACGTGCCCGCACACTAGGCACAAAAGGGTATCCAGTGTCTGATCCAAAGACTCAGTCCAAGAGAAACCTGAGGCAAAGCTCAGTCCATAGTGATTCCGGGATCCTGGTTATGAAGGTTCCAGGGCCAGTCACTTGAAGTGGTGATCATGTTCTCGACAGTCCTGGAACAATGTTCTCATTCGTCCAGTCCGGGATAGAGGGGGGGGGGGGGAGAAAGGTGAGCGGCCTGAGTCAACACTCGACGTGAGTCCACTGTGCCTCAATGTTCAGTGTGGCGGTCGTACAGAAAGTTCAGTGCTTGTGAAGTCTGTAGCAGAGAGATAGTCCTCTCTCTCTGGTTCTGAGAGCTGGAGCTGGCGGCTCGTTGAGGCTGAGCGGGGCCCCCAGGGTCCAAGGCAAAGTTCTGTTTCATGATGAGGGGTGAAGCCTACAAGGGCTGATGTTCCCTTAGTAGGCGGTGGCAGTCCTGCCAATGACAGTCACAGCTAACAGCAAACAGTCTTTCTACTTTTTTCTCATGATACAGTCTCTCTCTTTCTCTTGTGGGGAAGAGACGGCTCATCTCGGCACCCTTCAGCGACTACAAACTCTGGACGTTCCGGCCCTCGCCCTTCACTTTCACATGTACACCCCGTCAGTGCTTGGTTTTCTTTTGGACTTGTTTTTTCCTTCACTTCACGGTTTCCATGCACCGATCAACCGGAGGGTGCAACCAGGGTGAAACACCCATGGCCCCAAACACGACCTTGTCACCCACCGAGCCGTGTCCCCACCCCACCCATAGGCCCCAGTGGGTTAGCACACACCTAACAGGTGCGTGGCCCCTGACAGCGAGATCTTCTGGGCCCAAGGCCATTGGCCAGTCTCGCTTAGGCCAGAAACTCACTGTGGAGCTGCCCCATGGCCCATAGTACCATCACCCATGGTGCCCCGACTTGGGGTGATCACTGAAGTAGTGAGCTCCATGCTTCCCTGACCTGCTATGGTGACCGCGGGAGCCGGCTGGGGTGCAGGCTGCACCTGGCTTCCCATTTGTCCCAGCACTCTAGCAGGAGGAGCAGCTTGGGAGCTTGGGATAGAGCAAACATACCTAGTGTGGTGCCACTCGCAGCAAAGACTGGGGAGGCGTTGGCCACGGCATTCCCTCCCAGAGTGGAGAGAACCCCAGCCCCAGACGGCGGAGTGGTGGCTGTTGCTGTCCTAGTCCTCACCTCCATCAACTCCTGGAGGTACTTATGACTCTGTTGAGTCGTCAGAAGAAGCTGCTGGTTCAGACCAAGCAGTTGGCCCTGCAGTTCCCTCACTTGGCCTTCAGCTGCAGTTAGTCTCTGTATCACTGCCGCCGGGGCTTGAGGCTGCGCCTGGAGTTGTGCACACTGGTTCTCCAGTTTGCAGCCCCACGCCGTGAGCTGTGCAATGCGCTCATTGGCGTCATTGAGCTGTTGTTCGGCATGAGCAGCTCTATCTTTAGCTGCCATTGTGGCAGCCTGGGCCCTGGCAAACTCCTTGCGTGAGTGAGTGGTCGCGGCCGCCTGTGGCCGCCGGCACCACAGTCATGTGGGTGGCATGCACCTGAGGGATGCACCACTGTGGTGGTGGAAATGCCTCTCGGTTGTAATTGGCGTTCGGATTGAACACCGTTGGGTCCCGGTGAGGCATCGTTGTCACCTCCGGGCCGGGAGGTGCGTGCCCACCTGCAGCTTGGAAAGCCGCTGTCACCCTTTGCTCACCCTCCATGGGTTCCCGGGCTGTCGCCCTAACAGGTCTGTCCATGGAAGAGCAACGTGAGGTGTTTCTATTGCACCCATAGGTGCCTCCGCCTTGAGGGGCACGGGTCACCTCGTCTTCTGTCTTGGTCGCGCGCTCCTCCTGCTCGGGAGAAGTGACTGGCTGTGGCAGGTCATCCTGCTCCATGGCCTCTCCCTCAGAAGAGGCCTGCTGTTGTAGCTGATGCTGCAGCACTGTTTCCAGTGCCTCACGTAGTGCAGCAGCGCAGGGTACAGGGGTCTGCCGCTGGGCGGGGATAGCAGTTCTCATGCACCGAATGTCGGTGCTGGGCCCAGATGTGTTCTCTGTGCCCTGGGCCGTCGCTGCACTGCAGGAGGGTCACTGTCCTGCAGCAGAGCCGTCCGGTCACAACCCTCAGGGGTCACATCCCCCTGGGGCATAGGTGGGTTGAGCCGTTGCCCTACCCGTGATCTGTGGAATGCATGCCAGCACTTTAATAGGTCGTGGACCGCTTCACAGCGGTCTGGGCCCCACCAGCGTGGATAGAGGGTTCTGGCCGCCGCATAGGGCATGATCTTCATCTTGTTATCCACACGCAAACTCCCATCATCGTTAAAGACGCGGGACTTGCGCACCAGCGTGGCTGCCGCACTGGTCGACTTGGTCACATTTTGGTCCGGGAGGTATTGCTCCTCCCGGTCCAATCGCACGAGCACTGCGATAGTGACTCGTGCCCACCCCTCCTTGCTGTCCACTCCGACAGCAGAGTTTCCTGAGGGCGCATCCATGTAAGCCCATGGACGCCCCAGAAATCCCACCCGTTGGGCGCCACCCAATTGGGTAGGTGCAGGAGTTGGTAAAGCTGGGGTGTTGGAATAGTGTCCAACTTCACCCACGCCCGCATACGCTCTCGTTCGCTTTCGACATGCTCGGAGTGCCAAAGCCGAAGCTTTCTGTTGTTGCTGAGATTCGGGGCTTTGCATTTATCATAGACGAGAATTGGCTGAGCAGGTGTACCATGGTACACCTGCTCACCAGACAACAGGACCACAGTGCCCACATCACGGGGAACTGGGCCGATGCCTGGTTGGTGACAGCCATAGGGCCGGGGCCCTGGGCGCTTACCGGCAGAGTCGGAGCAGCTATCACTGCTCCCGGTCTCCATAGGCTGGCACTCGCCGTCTTCCTCCTTGGCCCTCCCAGCCGATCGAGCTGGCTGGTTGGGAAGGCCACAGGCTTTTGGAGGGTTAGCCGGGGGAGGCATGACACTACGTACTTTGCCTATCCCCGGTAATGTCTCCTTCGAGCCCACACCTCAGGCAGCAGGACTACGTCCTCACTGAGCAGAGGAAACATCCGAGTCAGCACTCGGATCTCGGCGATCCCGTGAAGTCGGGTGACTGGTGTTCCGATTGCCGCCCCTCCCCGTGTCTTGTCGGGGACTTCGCAGAAGCGATGCACCCTGCCCAGACGCGTGTGACTTCTGACCGGGGCCGGAAGTCGAGGGTTGCTGGCTGTCTTGGCCCACTCCTTGAGCGGCCCAGCCTTTGACGGCACTGGCATAGGTTGGAGGGGAAGGCCCACCTTTGGGTTTCTTCCCCCCACTGGCTCCACGGTCTAACGAGTGACCGTGTCGCTTGGCCTTCCTCTCTTTACAAGAGAAGGCCGCTCTCTTGGCCCGTACTTCCTTCATCAGGGCAGTACGGGCCGCCCACTGGGCCATGATGATGGGATTCTTCATCTGTGACGGGGTGGGACACAGCATGCCGCAGAGATGAGCGGTAGGTGGTTCCGCCCTCTTATCGGCGATGGGCTAGTACATGGGGTTATTCCCCGTGAACTGCGCCTGCTCAACAACTGTTGGCAGGCGGTCCCTTCGACCCTGTTGCCAGACGGTCGAGTGTTGTGCCTTGATGTGGCACAGGAACCGGTCCAGGGAGTCGGTACCGGGTGCACTGCAGTGGTGGCACCGTGCCTCTGGGCAGGTGTACCCCACTGCGATGGCCACGTAGAACGTATACCAGTGGCCTATGAACTGCTCGATCGAGGCGAAATATGCCCCGAACCCCTCTACAGCCATGCAGCCTGGGTGGCTGCAGGTGAAAATGCCCTCAGTTTCACTCAGGGCTGCGACCCATATAGTAGTTATGATCTTGAGACACCTCAACATCACTGTCAGTGATGAACTCGGTGTAACCCCGTCCGGAGTCAACCATGGCTTTGGTGGCCATAATCAAAGCGGGCCTCCTGGCTTCCACGGTGTATGTAGGGGCCATCACTGCCAGGCCATACAGGCTAGCTGGGATTTAGCCTGTCCAGCAGGGCCTCCTGGGCCAGGCCATCAAGGTTGAGGTACATTGAGGTTGCGGTACCAGTACACTGTACAGCACCACTTTCAGACCAACCCCAAACCCTTCGGGAGGAAAGAAGAGGATGGGTGATTGGTAAACGGCAGGGAAGTACTGGCTTTGCCGTACCTCCTGCCGCCAGAACGCCTCCACTTTGAAGTGATGGGAGGCCACGCCACAACAGTCTTGTCTGGTTCCCTCGGCCAGACTTGACCATTTTCCATTACTGCCCTTGGAGGTGCGGGAGTAGAATGCTGCCCTCTGAATATTCCGCCCCAGATACAAAGGGCAGTCTTATGCAGTGGAGGCAAGGCCCCTTCGCCACCCCAGTCCAACCCACCGTCGAGGGAGGGTAACTGCTGGGGTGATGCCATTGGGGCGACTTCACCGGGGTCAAAGCAATCTTCACCCCGGTACCACCCATCATGGGTCCCCATGATCTGTGGAGGCTGGTATGGTTGGGACGGCTTGGTATGAGGCCGAGGTGGCACCTGGTCTTCTAAGGAATCACATTCGCTGAAGAAGGAGGACTGCGATCCCCCCAGATCATCCATCAATGTCTGGTCCATGACAATGACCCCGTCCAAGTCAGTGTCGGTCAGGTGTGAGACTGAGCCCCTGGTTTGCAAAGGCTCGTCATAGGCATCGAACTGGGACAGGTTGCTCCCTGCTCCATCGAGTCCTGCATAGACGAGTGCAATAAAGGGCTCGTCCTCTGAAAGTCTCTCAGTTAGAGAGAACTGGGCTTGTTGAGCAATCTCCCTCACCAAAGGGATTGCCGGTCACCCCTAGGCAGTTTCAGCACCACCTCTCAACCATCCAGTATCTTCGTCATTCAGTCAGACACGATGGCCGACGCCCGAGTTACTGTGTCCTCCTTGGACTCTTGCCAGGTGTCAGAGTTGCCTTCGGACATGCTGTCCTTTATTTCGCCCTCTGAAAGGTCAGTCTCCATCTCTGACTTGGAATTAAGTTTTTCTTTCTCTGAGGGTGGCTGGGGTGTAGAGGTATACACCCCTTTCACGCCTTGGTCATTACTCGAAGTCGTGAACTGTGGAACCTCCGCTGAGCGGGGGTCCCACGGAGCAGCATTTCCGCTAGCGGCACTCCTGCTGTGTTGGGTTGCCAGGAGTCCCACTGACCAGCACTCCCGGTCAGTGGCACTCCTGCTGACTTCAGCAGCACTGCCACTGGGGCGACCTAGACCGCCTGGTGATGTGACGTCCAGTGTTCCAGGTGGAGACGAGTATACTAGCGTACCGGAACTGCCAGAGGAGTTCTGGGCGTTCCCTGGAGTTCTTTCCTCTAGGCTACCTCTGTAGCCTCTGATTATCTCTGTTGTCTTTCTTATCATTGTTATTGTTGTTTGTGTCTGACAGACCTTCCTCCTGGAAGGAGACGTCTGACGCTCCACTGGCATATAGCTCAGTGGAACTACTGCCACCACCATCAGAAACGAGGATAGGATCCTTTTTGGTTCCATCTGGGGTGGATGGAGTACTGGGGCACTCTGCTGCGACCCTTGTATGGCCAGACCAGCACTAGGGCTGGGACTGGCCTGTGGGCCACCTGGCTAGGTGGCCCCTGGGCTTGTTTGGGAAGCCTTTTTGGTTTTGCGTTTGCTTCTTTTTGTTTTCTGAGAACGTTCTCTCTCAGGTGTGTTGTCCTGAGAGGGTGGGGCCTCAAAATCCCCAGTTGAGGCACTCTCGATAAAGAAGCCCTTCAGGCCAACAACCTGACTGTCATCAGAGTTGTCAGCCCCACAGTGCTCGATCAATGTCACTTATGATGTCTTCACAAGTGTCCAAGAGCGCATCATCGTCTACCCTGTGTTCAGTCATACTTGATGTGAATTGTAGTTATAATTATCCAGCACAATTTCACCTAAAACTTACTTTGCAAAGCCACGCGTTTTTGCCTTCCTTGAAGGCAGTCCACAAAATGGCTATTTTAGCGCATACACAAGTCACAAGACTTTCCAAGGTGACTGATTGTTTGTAAGGAAAGTGGGGGAAAACCCACTGACATAATTTGAAATAGTCATTGAAAATACACTCGATTTATCGGCCAATAAATAAAGTGCGTAAAGGCCTGAAATGGATAGATTTTAAAACCAAACACCAATAATTGTTTAACGCCAAAATAATAATGCTGGCTTCAACTGTCGGAACTCAAACTTTTTCCCATGTTGGCACCGCTGACACAGGGGGTCAACTTGTATAGTCGACCATATGGCCTGCTGCTGGGAAGGGAACTTTCCCAAACAGGTCAAATATAGTGTGTGTACAGCCATAATGGCCGCCACTCGCTGCAAGCGGGTTTGTCATGCTTGGATACGCTTCCCGTATGCAGACGAGGGAGCGCCAATTATTTAATCAGTAGCAGGGATAACAGAGTCGATACATACGGATATTCTCCCAAAACAGGCAATAGAATCTATAGCCCAGAGGCCGAGTGATACCAGTGCGAACACAGGAAACCTGGCCCATTTCACACCTCATACACTATAGCGTACAGGGTGTACAGCGTACACCATAGCATACAGGGCGTGTACAACGAGCAGACGCCCTAAGTTAGTATATTTTGTCACTGAAATTACGATTGATTCTGTACATCTGTAGATGTGTGGATCGAAGGCATTCTCACCAGTTTCTTGGCTACACAACACCCCTATTTTACATGTAAAAATTGAACACAACACAACATGCGTTTGACAGCCAACGGCAAGTTAGTTAAAACACGGTTGCAACGCTAACACCAAGGTCGGTATAATCACAAATATTAAAAGTTATAACTGACCCACAAATTAGCGGTTGTGAAATTCTGAAAGGTGACATAACAAGGAACACGTACATATATTTGTTATAATTTTAGACCCACTTGGGACTAAATGGAGGTTGATAATATGTCGTCAGACCAGCACACTTTGAAAAACACACAGCCATGTATTATATAGGCTACGTATGTTAATTCCTGCTTTGTACAGACTGGATGACCTAGAAATGTATCCAGAAGACCTGGAAACCTAGATATTGTTCCGGACACCTTAATAAAGGCCAAGCTTACAGTAATAAACGTTGCTAATTACTTATTTGAACATGCGGGAACATGCGGAACACCAGACATGAGCAAATGGCGCTGTCTAGAGATGATAAATGCAAACTGCAGGACCTGGCAATATAGAAAATAGCTGAATGACCAAACAAAAAGTCACCCTGAAATACCTTAATTGATAACTATTTTAAGTCCAGGAAATAGCCTAATTCAAGTGATTAGACCAACTGCTGGAATATATACACACAACCCAGGGCCTGGCAGCCTTATAAAATAGCAGAGTGGCATTACATAGAGTCACTTCAGCTGGCCAATCCCTGGAATAATTTAATAACAATTATTAATTAATAGATGAACAAGTGTCCTAATACAGGGAATAGCCTAATTTAATTTATTAGGCCACTCTCTGAAAATTTAACAACTTATAGAGAACATGCAGTATGGGCTCCCACAGCTTTGGTATAGCCAGGCAGGGGAAAGCCAGACCATTATTAAGATTAGTACAAACATTTTGTATTTTGTTTTAGAAGTCTAGGCTTTGGCCACTGCACAGTACCTAGTAGTATATAGTCAAAACAATCACTCTGAAGGATAAGGTCACCTTCCTGGCACACATACAAGCCAGATGTCATCCTGAAAAACCAAACTGATGCTGTGTGGAGCTGGCAAATAAAAGTCATGCTAATGACTGGACTATGCATCTCAGTCAGCCAGGCTGGAAGTAGTGCTGTTCTTTTGGTCTAAATGAATTTATAGGGTTATCAAATACAGTCTCACTCTTCCAGTTCGATACTGTGGCGGTGACTGTGGCGGTGACTAGCGTTTCCACGTTTACATGCCACTAAAAAAATAAAATACTTGGGAAATATCTCAACCCAAAAGTGGCACATCAAATGCGAGACAAGGCCCACGACTGGCATGGATCTCGCCTCACACGGGTCTGTGCATCTGAAATCTGAATGGTAAATTTACCAGATGCCTAACTACACTGTTATAAAATGACCAACAGGTCTGGAGCCCGATGCCATATGCACTGTGGCTCCTGACAAAAGTACCTAAGGTGCAAAAAATATTACTTTATAACTCCACAGCAAACATCCAGTCTTGCAATAAGAAAAAGAGGGGTCTCCCCTGGGGGACATAGATAAAGGCTGGGAGAGTAGTTAGCTGTCCTGACAAGGAACGTGAGTGGGGGTCTTTGGCATCGAGATTAAGAACAAACTTGGATCACTAATAGGAAGGACAGCAACCTATGACATACGTATTTATCCTGTCTGAACCTGACGATGGAAGGTAGGGGGTTTGACTGAGAGGCACGTCCACCAAACAGCCTCAAGGACATGGGTAAACGACCTGCCCTACCCCTATCTGCAGTTAGAAAGCGAGAAAGGTCAATATATGTGGTAGAAATCTGGACTTCGGTCAGTACTTTGACTCCGCCAACCACGCCGCTAACGTGGTTCTGGAAATGCAGATCTCTCTAACAGCCTGAAATAAATCTCAAACTTAGATTGTCCACAATCTAAGGAACCACCAAATGAGGCATAAAACCCCTCACTCAGGAATAGACCAGACCAGAGCAAACTGGATATGTCACTAAAGGGACGAAAATTAAAACACAGGCGCCAAGGGCCTCCCCCTTCC
>JAAUYG010161142.1_pt1 | contig 11102 bp, 10 predicted proteins | sample 7278091 | NCBI WGS metagenome assembly JAAUYG01 (sample SAMN14350201, study PRJNA611818) | marine sediment metagenome | isolation source: surface marine sediment (0.6m) | place: French Polynesia: Moorea | collected 2018-08
CATACACACACAACACACACATGTGTGCATACACACATACATGTATGCATGCACACACACAACACACATAATGCATGCATACACACACATGCATACAAATACATGCATGCATATATGCATACACATGCACATGCATGCACACACACACTCACAGACATGCATACATACATACCCACAGCCCCACTATCTATCCAAACTCAAAGTAAACTGCCTCCAGGTCCCTGGACCTATCTTCTTTTGTTTTCAAGTGTGAGGAAAACCTGGCGCTGCACGGGTGAAACGCACAAAGATACCATGAGTTTTGTAGTGTCTGAAACGGATAGTTTCACACAACACCGTTATCTTCTCTCACGGGAAACTTTTTGGCCCCGAGAACTCTAAATCATTTTTTTGTTTTCGCAGAAAAGGGCCATTCACCACTCCAGTTTGCTGCCTTTGTTTAAGGCTTGTTACAGACTGATCCGCGACTGAGTCTGCATGCAGTGGATACATGTATGTGCAACAGTTCTTCGGAAACGGGTGGAAACTAGCTGCATTTAATTGGGAGGTGAGGTCAAGTCTCTCGGAATTTTCCTGGTTGAGAGGTTTGTCCAGTTTTAAAGATTTTTCTCCTGGAATCCGGGGAAGTATATAAACCTCATCGGAGTTGGGTGCGGTAGGGGAAGGAAGGTTGATTCTGCATTTGTTGCCCACGGAAAAAATTTCGCGAGTCTGACATGCCGTTGGTCTGCAGCATGTGCATATTGCAGATGCCAAGGAGAAACATCTGAATGAAGTCAAATGTTTCAGTTAACTGTTTTGTGTTTCTTTGAACAGGTCCACCTGCTCGAGCTGGGCGACTTTTACAATGCAGAAACACATTACAATGCAGAGACAGTACAAAAAAACACGGGACTTTTTTGGTGCCAACACGTCATTGGTCTCGGGGATTCCGAATTCCGGTCAACTTGGAAGCAAGACGGCTGCTGAAGTCGAGGACACCACCCAGACTGCCTCCGGTCAGCAATCTGTTTTGTCAAATCAAGAGGGAACACCGGCAAAATCAGAGGAAACTGATTATGCACCAGTGCCAAGGTCAGTCTCGCAAGAGAAAGTTGACCGACAAAGTAATCATGACCACTCGGCGGGAACGGAGAGAGAGGAGAAGAAGAAAGGAAAACACCAATCCTCGTCAAAAAGTTTCGGGGCTGCTTGGAGCAGTCCTACTCTTGGCGACAACAATGCCACAAACGGACCTTTCGCAAAGATGCCAGAAGAAGTGTTCACTTGCGATGTTTGTGACAAAAGTTTTGCCAAACAGGTGACGTTGGACAACCACAGGAAATGTCACAAAGGAGTCACGTACTTGAACATGCAGGACTTGACAGGCAGCAAAATGGTTTTGTTGGATGGAAAACAGGTGTTCCTTTCTCCCCGTGTTGAACTGTCCCAGTTTCCTGACTCCAAACTGGACAAGCGCACGCTCAGGGTAAACGATGTCCAGGATTCGCCCATCGTTAAAAAGACTTTGACCAACAGTCAAAATCTGGACTTTTCTCAAAAGAAATTACTCAATGTGAAGACATACAGTCCACGAAAGGGCGTTGAAAAGAGTGCTTCTCACGTAAGTCCAGCAAGAAACGCCGCAAACAGTTGTCAGGGTGTCTATCATCTCGCCCGGTCAGAGAGCGCCTTTGACAAAGCTCAAAGGGTGAAGCCACCGGCTAAAAATATGCCAGTTGTCAGTGGGCGTGCCGACAAGAATGAAGCTCAGAACAAGGAAGAAAACCAAGCAATGAACTTGAAGCAGGGAGAGTCGAAAAACCTTGGTGGACACTTGGCAAAAGAAGTTCAACAACTGAAAAAGGAGAAATTTCGGGCTGAATCGAGCGCAAAGAAGAAGTGCTCTTGGAGTCTTGAAAATGCAAGACGACAAGGCATCACTTTGCCTTCGCAAACTCCTCCTTCTGGGATGGCCAAATATTTCCGTGAAAGACTTCGTCTTTTGCTGAGGAAAGGTAAGTGCAGCTCGCAAAAAGAGTCCTCTCTTTTTGTGTGTGTGTGTGTGGTTTTCTTTTTTTGGGGGGGGGGTAATTGATGTGGGTGTTTTTCTGCATCTTTGGGCAAAGAATATGCATTTGCAGGGTTCTTGCCAGACCTTGAAAAGCTCTCCAATTTTCCCGTGAGCAGGAAATTTTTCATTGTGTTTCCATTGAATGCCAAGAACCAAGGTTTTCCCTTTTGGCATGTGAATTTTTTTCATGAAAACATTTTTTTCATGTTTTCATGAAAGAGATCTTGCCTTGCTATCCTTCGTGTGCAAGTCCTTGTTGAGAAAGTACATTCACTCAAATGGGCACTTGTCTGAACACGACAAGACTCTGTGAAGGTTTTTACCTTTCAGCTCTCTTTTCTGTTGTGATTTGTGGAACCTGGAGCACAAATGGCCAGAAAGCAAGCCCCAATTGACATGGAACTTGTGAATGAGAACAATTCACAATTAAGTGACAGATGATTTGCCTTCCTATCTGCTGCTCCCTTTGTCAATTGGGCCCGAAGAACTTGCAGTGTGAAGCATTTCTCCAGAATATGGCCTCTCCTATCAGTTTCACATCGTGCACAGTGAGAGCTAGAGTCTTCGACCCAGCTTTCTCCTCTTCTTATTGCACAAGTGAACTTGTTTTTGCAGCGTTCTTTTCTGTCTCAAAATGTTTCAGCATCTGAAACCAAACGGGAATATAGAATTCTCTCCTCGCAAGATGCAGCTCTCGCCTGCAGACAAATCTCCGAGACAGCCCAACAATGTTTAGCCTCAGTCTCCACTTTGGTCATCTGATTACATTGCTTAATTTTGTGTTTTCCTTTTCAGATTCTATTCCCGTGGTGTTTTTTGAGCCTTGGGATATTCTCTCAGCAGAAAGTGACGAAGGAAAGAAGAACAACATACCCAGACAAGGGAGAACTGCCAGACGAAGATCACATTCGCAGGACTCCAGGTTCGCTGATTTTCCACTATAGCAACGAAGGATTGTCCGCCTTTTGTGTGCCTCGTTTTGTTCCAAGCTGCACATTTAAACTGTGTCTGACAATAGTAGTTTGAGCTTCAGAAACTCGTGAACATCAACACAGATATGGCGACACATTTGTGGCTGCATGTTTGATGGCAGAGAATTTTGTTTTCCTTTGAACAGGAGCAGCAGTCCAGGCAGCAAGCAGGCTTCTGGAAAACCCAGTGTGAACGGAAAGATGCCAAAAACAATGTCGCTTGAATCCCGTGAGGGCAGGTGAGAATCTCCACACAAGAGTTTAATTTTGGTCAATTCGTTATATATATATATATATACTTGTGAGTCACATGTGATCTGATTTTGTGACCTGGCAATCAACATCATTTCTATGGAGTTTTTGAGCGGACATGGAACCAAGTCGGAGTTAAGATGTGAAAAGTCAAAAGTTTTGGAGGATGAAGAAAATCATTCATTTGCTGGAGAGGTTGCCTACATCTGCTCACTGCGTGGTCCCTGAGGTACTTCTTGATTGGGAACTTGGTGTTTTCTCTCAAGGGCACAAGTAGAATTTTGGTTTCTGTGCCTGCGTGTGTGTCAGCAAAACAAATGTCAAATTTGCCATTTCGAAGCCAGTTTGCACACCATCATTGCCCTGTTGCCATGGCTACCTTTGTTGCCACACATGGAACAGTGGAAGGCTTGTGTTTGTGTCACAACTGGGCTCAGCGAACGTAATTCCCACAATTAATGATCTAGATAGCAAACCGCCTTTGGGCTGTTGGAAGCTATCTGCACAATTTTGCATCAAAAAACATCCTGACAAATTCCCAAGACATCTGAACAGATGTTCAATGACACATCACAAAAGCTTGTTCAAGGCACTTATTCCCAAAGTTTGTCTCGATGTTTGCTTCCTTTGTGATTTGTCCATGCAGAAGCCAAAGTTTCAGAAAACAAGATTAATCAATTTCATTTGGCTCTCATGTGCAGCTGGTTCAAAATCTCTGTGCGTTGGTTTGAAGAAATGGGAAACATCACGCAAACGAAAATGGTCTTCAAGTAATCTTTGACACCTGTTGCAAGTTTACTGTGTTCGGGGCGAAAAAGATTGTAACAACCAAGTCGTAAACTTGCACAGCTGTTTGTTTCGAAAGAATCCAAAAGAAAGATTTCATCTCACACTCAGTGTTGGGAGTTGTTGAAAACTGATAAGTTAAATACCAGACGTGCACGAGAGTGACAAATGGCCAGGACCAGAGCCTGGTCTCTGGCAGAGTTACAAAATGCTAGGTTTGTTGCAAGGTACAAGGTCTGCATGTCAACCAGTTTGGGATTATCAGCCGTTTGTCTCCAGTCAGATTGTTTGGCCAAATTGTGTGGCAGTTGGCTTGTTTGGTTTGAATTTTAATCTCTTGAAAATAGAAATCTGTTTCCTATCTGCTGTTGTAGTACGGTAATCGTCAGGAGGTGGCAAGTCTGTCCAGAATGGTGATGCTCTTGCCCTGTGTAATATTTGACAACAAAAACACAAACAGAAAAGAACGAGCAAGTCAAACACAACATGGTGTTGGGATTTGTCAAGATCTCAGTTTTCTCAGATTACCTGCCTAGATCTGTTGAAACTGGCCTGAATCTTTGGGTAAAACCAGAATCAGGTTGTGTCACTCTAAGCTGTTGTTAGCTGTCCAGAACAAACCCTAACGTTGTGTGAGAACATGTTTGAACTCTTTCTGAGTAAACTGAGATCTTCTCATTTAGATTGTTTCTTCATTTGGGATACACATCTTGGCACATGCCGAGTTGGCTTGCTGTTTATCCACCTCTTGGTCAAACCATTTCTATTTCAAAAGCTTTTGTGTTGTCAGTCCAGCATATCGTCCCCAGGGTCTACACCCATTCGGAATCAATTCTTTTCACGATGTTTATCAGATTCATTCTTATATTTCCCACAGATAAATTCACAATCATTGCTGGCAAGTACCTTCTGATATTGCTTCCGGAAAGTCACAAAAGGGAATTGTTGACAAATTTTGTGGTCGACCTCTTCGATTGTTGGTGGCCTATTACTCTCAGGATTAGTTTACAAAATGTGATTCTGGTGACTCACGTGTGTTTTATCATCATATCTTCTGGATCCCACTGATTCAACTTCATAGTTTCAGGGGCCATTACAACAAACTTACTTGATGGAAACTTTAATGATGCAAATCCTTTCTGAAATTATTGCCGCATGTTGACTGTTCTTCCCATTTTCACCAAGGGAATGTCTGGTTGTGCTCCTTACCTTCTGTGAAGCATCTGGAATTGAGGTGTCATCACTGTACTTTTGGACTCTTCCGAGTTGTGATGTAATCATCCAATTTTGATCACTTACTCATGATGAAGCCTCCCACACTCAGCACCAAACACCAGGATAATATCTTTCTCGGACAACATGCAGAGACAATGGCACAGAGCGTGACTCATGATGCATGGGGACATCACGGGCCAGATCTTTATACATGTGTGTCAGACTCCTTCCCAGTCATATCTCACATGCCACCCCAAAAATTCCAAAATTGCGAAGGTCTGATGCATCAGACCCTCCAAGCCCACCAGCCTGACCTGACTCCCATTCCAGGGCATTTTTGTCACCAGAACCTAGACTCCATCTCTAAGTTGCTCAAAATTGTTGCAAAGGTCCAAGAGCCCCTAAACTGAAGAAACGTCACTTTAGGCTTTCTCGTGTCCATGTCCAGAGTTTGCTAAACCCAACGAAATTGCAGGATAACATGTGATTGTTCCAATTGTCTGCAATCTCTAACAATTGGAAACACTTTCTCTTAGGTTGAAGGGTGCCGCAAAGTCAACACCAAGAAGTAGCTCCGTGGAGACTGACAACGGAAAGGAGGCCACAGGAACTGAGAAATCAGCTCAAACAGGTGGGAATAGACTTTTTATTGGTTCGCATGCGTTTTCGGTGGCAATCTGCTGTAGAGATCGTGAATTTGCACTTTTGATTTTTGCATGGCAAGCAATTGGATCTGAGAGTGGAAAGCGAAGGCGCTCAATGGTCACAGCGCCATTAAACGACGCTAGCTCCCAGAAGTCCACGCGACGGCGTCGAAGGCACAGCTCTTCCAGCAGAAACAGCCGTGATTCCCGAACTTCCGCCTCAAGTCGCCGAAGTGGCTCTGCGAAACAGGCGCCACGAAAAAGGTCAGAACACACTGGGATGGTTTTCGTTTTGCACCACAGAAAAAGACTGTTGAGTTGAAATGCTGTCGGGATCAGGACTTTTTTGTGTGCATCAAAGCATTAAGTTTAACACACCCGACTGTGAAAAGCATGTGGGTTTGAGAGCAGAAGATGCCAATAACTGAATAGGATTCAGAACACTGAGGGCTGGATGGTTGGCCAACAGACCATGGCGACCCTGCCACTGTTTACTGATGCGTCAGCGTCGACTGCCCACAAAAATGCGGACGTGTTTGGAAACATTGTGCGACTTTGTAAAGCACTGCGTCCCTTTAAGTGCTGATGCGTTTTTCTTCCACGGCTTTCATTTCTTTCTGGCTGTTTTGTCAAGATTGCCTGGTTCATCAACTGCTGAAAAACCAGACCCATGTCAGAACAGAAGACAATGTAGACAAACATGTACAAGGACGAAGGCTGTGCATGAAAATCAGAACTGCATTGTGATGCATCCACCAAGACAGACAAGATACATTCTGGTGCTTTTCCTTTTTCAATGAGAACGTTCTTTCCAAAACTTGGATCTCAACTTCTTTCATTCTATCATTCAGGAAAAAACTGGTCACAGTCGCTGACAACCCAGAGGGTCTGCCTGACATCACAAATGAAGAACAAGTTGTGATAGAACACGTTGATGACTCCATTGTCATCGGTAAGTCAACTGTTTGGATTTTAGAAACGAGAATAAGGAATGCCGAAACGGGCATTTGCTTTTCTTTTGTCCTGCTTCATCCGAAGATAGCCAATGCTTTGTTCCACAAAGAAAAAGTAAACACTGACCAGTAAGACTTGTTCTCTCTTGCAAGAACCACAATGCACAATTGTTTGCAAGGACTACCAACCACAGTGTCCCCACAAATTTTGGAAAACCTGGAATTTTAAGACTGACCTGGAAAACTTGGAAAAATCATGGAATTTCATTCTCAATTCTGACAGCTTGGACTGTGTTTAGTTTCATGGATAGTCTCCAAGTTTCATTTGGGGTTCTGTCTGGTTCAAAATTTTGAAATAAGGAATAGCATCTAAATTTTGGTCCATTTAGAAGGGTTGTTTTTCATTTGGGGTGGTCTGCTTTCCGTTGCTGTACTGGCTAAGACAGTGGTGCAAAAAAAAAATGTAGACAGCTTGGCTTTGTCGGGATGTGTTGGTTGCTCTTTAGCAAGCACCATTGACCTGTCTTGGAAAATGTTCACGCTCCTACGATGCGGCACCTTTTTCTTTGCCGACGTTGGATTCGAAATCATCTCTATTGGGAAGCAATCTGCAACGCCATAACGTTTGCTTTGTTGCGAAATGCAAACAGTTTTGTTGTCAAAAACATTGTTCGTGTGGTCAAGTTGGTCACATGGAAGCTAACCAAAACCAAAACAAATGAACAGAAAAACAGGTACATACTCTGAAGCTGACAGGCACAAAGTATGGGGATCGATCCAAATTTAAGTCATGCGTCGATGTGTCTGTCAATTACACAAAGGGACCTCACGTGCAGGGTGAAAACAGACTGCTTCTTCGTTTCAACTGCTTGCAATTCCCGTTAGCCATGCATTGTTGGTTTTTGCAGAATCCGATGAAGAAGATGATGAAAGGCTTCACAAACAGAAGTTGAGACTGCTACGACATCTGGCTCAGGCATCAACACCCAGACCCAATCCTGTCAAGTGTCCTCTGTGTTTCTTCGAGATGAATGATTTCAGTGAACTGAGTGAGCACATGAAGGTAAATAGGATATTTTTTATTTTTCTTGTGCTTCGTGCTCCAGAGGAGGCTGTGAAGTCTTCCTCCCATATTCTTCTGAAAAAGCACAGTTCTCTAACAAAATCGCCGTCCCACCAAACCACATATTGGCCTGTCCATCAACTTTACCCGTGACGTGCAATTTCCTTTCTTGATATCCAACCTTTCCATGTGACTTTGAACGCAGGCCCCCAAATTTATGAAATGAATCACAATTTTGGCACAATCTGGGTTGCAGGCACCCAAGAAGAGGTTGCATGCCCCATAACTGATAGCAAGATCAAAAAAAAAAAAACAACAAAATGTGGTTTTTGGAGGATCTACAACCCATAACTTACATTTATGATCATTTGGAGGGCCTGTAACCTTTTTTGTGGGCACCTGCAACCCAGAATGAGACAAGTTTGAGGTGCCTACAACGCAGATTTTGTCAACATTTTGGTCATGTGATCATTGTTGTTGTCTTTGTTTGCTGACACCCAACAATGACACATGTGATCATTGTTTTCAAGCCACACACACTGTACAGCAAGCAAGAGTGGTTTATCTGAGTCATGGTGCCGTCACCCATTGTCCAGTGTTGTCATTTGGCATAGACACAGGAGGAACACCCCCCTCTGGGATACCAATGCTCAATTTGCATATATATATCCCTTGTCAAGGCAATTGACAAACATGGCCACCCCCATGATCCAACATGGCAGCCCCTGTTGTTGTCAGTGCTGCACCTTGTGGCAAATACTGGAAATATATAACCATGCAACATGGCTGCCCCCATGATCCAATATATATATTTGGTGCCCCCATTGTGATCAGTGCTGCACTTTGTAGCAAATGTTGGAACCAACCAACTGATTAGCATCCTTGTTGTTTACGCTGACACCGAACGCTGACACTGCGCTTTGGGATCCTCAACCTTTGCCGTTGTTTTGTGACAACCATAAGTTTCCGAAAATATGTCGCACTTTTTTCTTCGACTGTGTGAAAGTTAGGGGTGCGACCTGTATATGGCAATAGCAAACTTTTTTTCGCACTTGCAGTAGTTCTGTGGGCAATTTTCGTAAAAAAAATGGCTGAGAACAACCAGACTCGACTTTCCGGAAAACTGAATTCATTGATAGTTTTTTTGCGTACTTTCTGAACAGACACAGCAAAAAAACGGAGAGATAACAACAAATCGGCAAAGAGAAAAAGGGAAGGACGTTCTATTTTCTGGTATCTAGGTCTCAATGACAAAAAAAAAAAAAAAAACAGGAAGAAAAAAATTGTTGTTCTGTGCACAAAGAAACAGATCAGTGATTTGGAACAGCAGAAACTGATTTGTGGGCCGTTATTACGGATAAGTGCATGCATGGTGTTCGTGCAGTGTTTTCCTGACAGACTGCGGTGCACACGAAAAAGTCGGTGGAAATTCACTGAAAGACTTTATGAATCACACACTCGTGATCACCATGCCGAACAGGATGCCGCTCACGGTACAAGAGTGATCTCAGAACACCATTTCCCAGCGAATTATGGAGATGTGCTTGGGTGTCCAGCGCTGATAAGCTGTCAGGGTGGCAAAACAAAGTGTCAATGTCAACTTCACGAAACGCCCATTTGCACAGCTTTTTTCGGAAGCAGTTTCCGCAGAATACAGAAGCCAAGCAGGAAGTGGTGTGAGTTGTGTGAAATCAGACAACAGATCAACAGTCACTTTTTCATGGCGAACAGATTTTATTCCCAGGACCTTCTGTTTTCACTTTGTCGTGCCGAAGTTTTGAAGAAAAAAAGAGAGCCAAAGGGGTGGGGAGATCATGAATCACAACACGTATTTGTTGCTGTTGTGAACATCATCACTGATTTGTTTCAGGTCCATGAGCGGATTCCTTGCCCTCAGTGCGACCTGCAGTTCAAGGAAGCCTCGGACTTCAGGCATCATCTGCTGCTCCACACAGCGCCAGAGAGCACGCCATCAAGCACGGACACTGCCATTGTTGTATCCGTTCCAGTCTCAGGTACGAACCCCAATCTAGCAGAACAGGACAAATGGGAATTTCTTTTTCACATTGAGCCAAAAGACGACACTCTCATAATCATTTAATTAAATAGCCGAAAAAGAAAGAGTGGTGATTGGTGACAAATGATTTGGTACCATGTTACAAGTAAAACTGAGTTTCGACCCGTTTTGGTGCCATGTCACACCGGTGTCATGTGAGATTTGGGAATACCCATTTCTCACAGGAAATTTGGGAATATCTTGCAAATTTCTTCTGAAAACTCATTGTTGAATCTGTCCATTGTGTGTGGGACACGTTCCCAAATCTCACGCCACACCGGACTCTATTTGTTTCTTCTGATTCTGATGAAGAATCCATCCGAGAAAATTTCTTTACTTTGTGACCATGCAAGTGAAACTCGGTTGAGACATTTGCTGGTCCATCTTGAAAAAGAAACCTTGTGTTCCCTATTGAGCATCTCTGACAAGACCACAAAACACCTGAAAAGTCGTACTCGAATTTGTGTGGAAAAAGATGAGTGCAGCAGACAGTGTCCCAATATAACGTGTTTTTATCTTTTATGACTTACATGTAACACTTGAAAGTGAAACGTGTTGGTTCCTAACTTGTGGAGCTGAGGTAAAACAATGAGATGATTCCTTATCTTTCATTTGACGTTCTGACGTTCTTTCATTGTTTTCCTTTGCGAATACGTCCCATATTCAAGACTTGGCATCCAAACTCGTTTCGTTTCTTCTTCTGTTCCAGTTCACTTGAGTATGTGAATGGTTTCTGTTTACAGAGACAGACAGCAGTTCATTGAGAGACGACAATGAAAGCACACCGACCCAGGCAGAAATCAGTATGAGTTCTGTGCAACCCAACAGACCCACCGACAGACACTTTATGGATGGCTTGTGGATGCTACCTCCCCCTAGTGGCCTTGAGGATCAGGAAAGCATCTCTTCCGCCGCTACGCAAAGTGTTTTGCTGAGTCCCAAGCAAGAAGAGTTTTCCAAACGTAAGTTTGTTTCTCAACAGTCTTGTTTTTTTCAGTGCAACTTACAGCAGAAGTTTTCGTTTAGCAGTGGGGCTTCAAAGGTTATCGTTTGAGGGAACAATCCATTCACTGGCGAGTCGCAGGAAACGATCTTTGAAGAGCTGAAAC
>JAAUYG010091169.1_pt1 | contig 11101 bp, 6 predicted proteins | sample 7278091 | NCBI WGS metagenome assembly JAAUYG01 (sample SAMN14350201, study PRJNA611818) | marine sediment metagenome | isolation source: surface marine sediment (0.6m) | place: French Polynesia: Moorea | collected 2018-08
CCCCCCCCATCTTATATTTTAAAATTCAATATCTCAAAAAGAAACAATACACAAAGAATCTATTGTTGGCATGATTTTACATTGCATTGTTTGATCCATATGAAAGTGTTCACAAGATTGAAAATGCAATGTAGGAAATGCACTAAGTATGATGTTAGATGACTATGAACGCTTGGTAAAAAGATTTTCTGCCAAAGAAACACTGTAATACTATTATGGGGGGATCTGATGAAAATTAGAAAGGAAGAAATATTCTGTATTAAATGTCAACCCTGTATGTGTCATAGTCACATTGGTGTATTGGTGCTCATTGTTTCTAGATTTACTGCATGGTGAAATTCTATTGTTTCTTGGATATAGCTTGTATTACTGGATGTAAAGACTGCACCGATGGGACAACGTGTGCCGGGGGAACCTGCAAAGAGGGCTACTATAAAAGTGCTGACGATATATGCAGAAGTAAGGATATGGTATAGAAGTTAGTTTAATGCAGCTTAACTTGCTGTAACGTGTATTCTCTCATATTTTCAAGAAAAAAGTCTTTTGAAAATCATAAAGCTTGCTCTGCATGAATTGTGCAACCTAAACATATGTAGATTTGTAACACAGGTCTGATCTTTAAATTTGGAACAAATTGCCATACTTAAATTTAAGATCAGAAAGAGAATTTTTTTCAGAATAAATTAATACAACCTGCTATGCAACTTACCGCTAATCTGCGACCTTCCACAGTAGTGTACATTTGCATTGCTGATTTCATTTGATCTTAAAAACTTTAGATTACTAATAATGTATACTTTCTAAGTATACTGTTCTCTTGTTAAGTGGTCACAATTACCTTAATCTGGTTGCATGTCCTGTAAACTGAGGCTGTTTGATCTTAAATTAGATATCATTTTCATACAATAACCGAGTAATGCCAGTACATACAAGTGTTCTTCCTTGTGTTTCAGGATCTGCATGTATCTTGAGTTCCAATGACAGAAGTTCATTTACTGACCCATTCCCCATTAAGATCAATATAATAAGCATCTAAAATACCACCGTAAATGATATATTAAACTACTAACAGCAGCTGTAGAAGTTGATCAGGTATTAGTACGTTTCTTTTATGCCTACAAAAACTCTCACCAGCCAGTGAACTTTGTACTATACCATAATATTTAATGTGCGCAATTTATACTCCATTGTATCTTTTTATGAGTGGCGCATTAGCCAGGCGGTAAGCTGTTTTATTTACATCAATAGGTGATGCTAGTTTGAATCCAGTTTGGAGCACTTTCATCCTACACTTCATTGCCTGCATGCTGCTTTGCGCAATTTAGTCAGCCTTTCCTCAGTTGTGCAGAAAGTGGGCCTAAAAATTGAACATTTCATTTTAAGTTGTGAATAATTATGTACACTTCACATTAATTACAATTGCACCTGTATATTCCTAGGCTGTGGCTCCGGCTGTGCAGCGTGTGGGGTAACAGAGAATGGGGACCTGTCTTGTTCACAGTGTAAATCTTCATACTATATGGTGGATGGATCCTGCAATGGTAATTAAATAATGAAAGAAATTTAAAAGAAAATGAAACAAAACAACTAAACATGACTATGTAATCGGCTGATATATGCATACATAATGCATCTGGGCAGGGTTATGATTTCAGGTTCTGTAAATCGATACCGATATATAGCTTGAGTGTACTTCATATTAAGCCATATTGTTAGCATCTTTGTGTTTTAATAGGAACATCTGATTTTAGCTAATTATATAGTGTGCAGACTGAGAAAATGAAGAGTACAATTATGTGTGTATTGCGCTACTCTGTACAACAAGTTGTTTTACAGGTTTTACAAACTTAGGATATGGATCGCACAATGTATGTTCTGTGACACCATACAAGAAATATATATTGAGTGACTTTTCTAATTTTGAGCTCAATCCTTTTTAGAATGCCGGCGGACAATCAGTAAGTGTGAGGCATGCACATACGAAGCCACTACAAGCAGTGAGGAGCCTGGGGATCTTCAATGTACAGCCTGTTCTTCTGGCTATTCTCCCAGCCATGATGGCAAGGATTGTGTTGGTATGTGAAGGGCTCTACATGGTCCAAATAATTTATGCTGTGTCGGCACTTCACTTTTTTTTTCTGTGTCTCATATGTCACATTTTATAAGAAATTTACTTCATCACGTCGCTTTTTATAAATATTTTACATATATATTTATATTGTAATTATATTGTATAAGGCCTTCATGTCGATCCTTGTTTTCTATAAAATTTCAATATCACTTCTATAATTTTTATAAGATTTTGACGTCACTTTCTACAGTTTTATCAAAGCTCACGTCAGATTCTACAACTTTTAAAGTGACCGTGTCACACTTCGTTTTTTACGCATGTGGAGCCCTATGTGAGGATGACAGAACCACAAAGAAAAGACCTGCTTAGAACCATTCTTAAACACGCAAGTAATATGGAAACCCTGGAAATTTTAATGACATGTTTTTTTGGGACCCTTTCAATGTTCAATACAACAAAGTGGACAGTAGATGGGGAGTATTTCGCACCACAAAATTGCAACATGAATACTACCGGTACATGATTTCATTGGGGACTTCAAACTACCTGTACCTTTCAACATAATTTACCCTTTATACAATCATGCCGCGTTGTATGAAAGTGTAATTGACCAAACCTGAGGTGTTGCTTTTTTCACGCATCTTTTACTTGAATCTTTCGTGTATATCTTTGGGAAACCTTCCCACAATGGGGTCTAAAGCACCCCCTTCTTAAGGCAAAGTCACCGTTTCTGAACACTTTTCGTTATGCACTTTGTTTCATTCTCAGTTCAAGTGTAAGCAGGAATGCCATTTGATTAGAGGTTTTGATAGTTAATTGGTACATTTGTAAACTATAGGAATATTGGTTATAAAGTTGAAAAGCTGGTCATGCAGATGTTCGGATGATGCAATTATGTCCATAGATGTTTTATATACTGTAACATGTGAGGACAACTATGCCTTTAAGACTGTGGATTATTACTATATGTGCATTTGCTTCTACGCTGAATGGAGAGCATGTATTAAATATGCCTGTACAGTGGTCCCTCTATTTTAACGCCACCCATGGGATCTTGCAAAATTAATGTGGTCTTATATTGCACGTATTCTTAAAATAGAGGCTGAATAGTACACAAAATTGAACTTAAGGCCAAAAAAATAGATGGTTTTATAATGAAGGTGATCTTAAAATAAAGGGTTGTAAACTGGAAGGACCACTGTACATATATATGCAAATCTCAGTCATCTAGGAATTTTAACTCGGCTTGTGTTTACACACCAAAGCTACTGTCATGGTACAGGCATCTGTCATTCATCCATCCATCCGTTAACTCAGGTTTCTTAGAAACCATTGCATGGATCGAGGCCATATTTCTAATATTGGCATTTTCAAAATCAGAAACTCCTCCCACTCCAATTTCAAATTTTGATTATGATAGTCGAGGGAGAACAGATCCTATTACTTTTCTTGGCAATCTGACAAAAATTTTAAAAATTAATGGCACCTTGGAATTTTTCTTAACACAAGAGTATATAAAGCTGAAAATTTCAAAATGCTAGTCCTCCTACACTTTTCATCTGATTTTAACCAAACTTAACAAGGAGGGCAGCCTACTGAATTTTCTTGGCAGTCTGCCAGATTTTAGGGAGGGTCAGCAGAATTCACCAAGTTATAACAAAATGCCAAATCTCTTCCAATAACACTTTACTATGTAACAAATTAAAAAATACAAAAATATCATTTGAACGTCATGCTCAAAATTTAGTGACAGGTCAGGAAACATGCAAGCATTCACCAAATTTGAGACTTTCATAAAATAACTGAAGATAAAATACATATAACTTAAAATAATAACATGTTCTAAAAATGCTTTGGAAACCAACATTCTTGTTTAGTTCAGATAATGGTTGTGTGACCTTGAATAGTTATCATTTCCTTTGACAGGTGACCGCACTAAAGTGGATACGCACTTCATTCTGTTGAGCCTACATAAGAAAAATGTTGTCATTTTGAAAATATGTGATCTTAGACACGTTGCCATTAGCACTGATTAGTCATAATTCTCATTTGTTTAGTATGGGCAAATTCCCCACACACACACACACACACACTGTGTATCTAAAACAGTACTCTGAACAAGAAAGACCGCTGGGACAGCGGAAAGCCCCACCCGCCAACAAATTACTTTAGGTGGTATTCAGATTAATATCACGTACTACCATTATGGCAAATACATTTATAACTGACAGATATGCACCCAAGTCTTCAAGATATGATTTAACCTTGACTTTGACCTTTGAACGTCACTCGAGGTCAAATGTTAAGGCTTCAAATGTTAAGGCTTCAACATCTGGGTGACCTTGATTTTGACCTTTCAAGGTCACTCAAGGTCAATGTAAAGGTGCCATTTGCCCCCACATATAGTTTCCTATTAATGTTCAATAGTAACATGGGCCCTAACTAAGCTCCTTTACGAGATATAGGGCTTCAAAATTTTGGTGACCTTGACTTTAACCTTTTATGGTCACTCAAAGTCATATGTGACTGTGCCATTGGACTCCCCATATGGTTTCCTATTAATGGTTAATGGTAGCATGGCCTAACACGGCTCTTTTGTGAGATATGTAGCATTCAAAATATGAATGGCCTTGAGTTTGACCTTCAAGGTCACTCAAGGTCAGATCTAATGGTGCAGTTGAACTCCCCATATATGACTTGCTATTAGTGTCTAATAGTAACTACATGTCTAATGCACACTCTTTAGGAGTTATATTCACCCGAAAATTTTTCTCGTGTTTCTTATCACTAGGCCCAAATTTCATCCCCCCCCCCACACACACACACACACTCTTACCCCGGTGTGATTTTTCATCAGAATCAAATGATATACACCCTGGGTCAGAGGGAAGACTTCCACCAAAAATGAAGTTGATTGGTTCAATATTTATTGAGATACAGTGGTCCCTCTCTTAAAGGACACTCTCTAGAGAGGACACCCCTCTAGAGAGTAGACAAATTCTTGGCAGCAAGTACTGGGAATGCATGTGATGCTCCCTCTCACCAAAGGACACCTCTCTAATAAGGACAGAGTTTCTTGGCAGAAGGGGTCGCCTTATTAGAGGGGGACTAAACCCCACCATGCAAAGCATTGGCAGACTTTAAAACTGTCCTTAGGCTGTCCGATCAGCTAACATCCACCAGAGGATTAGACAGTAGGACAACAGACTCAGGGGTTTACTTGTTAATGGTGACAAGGAGTAACTGGTTATATTATGTCATAGCTGGATCCAATGGTTCTGCCTGGATCCAATGGCTTCCAATGATCCTCAAGGTCTCATGGAGCCGGTAGTTCCACTTTGGCTGTTTCTAGAGGACGAAAAGTCCTCTAAGTATCGGAGAGAAAGGAAATTAAGGCTATTGGATTCAACAACCTCAGACCCTTGCATGCAGGAGTATCAATATACATACATGAGCTGTCTGCGTGTCACCCTTGTCTGCTTCCTAATTCTAATTTGGTTTTAACTGGCAAAATGTCAAGCAGAGCATCAAGACCCCTGGGATTCTTGCTTCGTATATTTATTACATTATTTGTTTTCTGCAGTGAGACTTAGCTGAGCTGATCAAGTAATTGTTACACTATGGCTTGTGTACATGTATGTTGCAGAGTGCTCCCTGGCTAGCTGTACCAAATGCAGAGCAATATCTGCTGTTTGTGACGTCTGCTCAGATGGACACGTGGCTACTACCTATAAGGACAAATGCATACGTAAATATCCAACTGCATCATCTGCATTTAAACTATATAGTTATATGAGTGTTAAGTGACAAACCATGAAACATCTCATGACATGTACAAGATGAATGTTGTATGTTTTAAGTTACTGCCATAGAGTAAATGAAATTGCGTGTAAGGTTACAGAATGTGGTATGACCTGTGGGTATATGGATAATGATGAAAAGCAACTCGGGGCTCGGGTAGTTTTGAAGCAATAACTGTGGAGATGTTTGTGATCGAAAGAGCATGTTGGCTTACCTTCGTGGGGCTATTGTATGGGGCTGGCCAACACATTTCCTTGCACTCACCTGGCACAAGCCGCCTCCTGTGGTAAGGCCGCTATGCAGATTGATCTTGGCCGCTAGTGGTGATGGTCACATGACAATGATTTCATCATTTTACCATGGGCTATGCTGTGTGCAGTAGCATTTGTCCATCTGGTGGGGGAAAACATGATGGGTTGTTTTTTCTTCCATTGGGGAGTTTCAGATGGTTTTAAAAGATCTGTTAAGTGTGATAGTGTCCAGTCATCACCCATGGCTGGCTCATAGCAGTTCCTGCAGAGAAACTGCCATTAATTACAACTTGATCTCGCTACGTTAAAACAATATAAGCTGCAAGTCTATCGGCTGGTGCTTCATTTAGTATTCATTGGTATGGCAAAGAAATTGGCTTGTTCAATGGACTATAGCCTATCTTTGTTGCATAGCCTCCTGTACACGAGTATCCAACAGTTCACAGTCCACCTTTAGCAACCTTCTAGCTGTCTTTTCTTCTGGACTGCCTTCCACAGATATCCTTAAACTGTCAGCAGCCAGTCCAACAGACTCCGGACCCAACTTTGCAGCTTCTCTTGACCCCAGGCTGCCTCTTGACTTGACAGTGTCAAAAAAAGTTCCAGCAGATGAACAACTGGCAACCCCTTGGTCATCTCACCGCCATGGGTGATGGTGGGAATTTACCTACTGTTCTTCCAATCCTCAATCACCAGTCTGTTCACCTTGACTCCAGGCCCGTCATTTCTAGATATCTCCAAGTCTGCTAAGATGAGAGCTCCGGCCTCCACATCGCCTTAGTTTTTTAAGACCACCGTGGCAGTTGATGCCATCTTCGATTGGATCGCAAGAGAACAGTCTGGAACTCTGGCTGCAGCTCAGTCATCCATCCTTGACTCTCATGGCCAACTTTGATGTTGAGACTCCTCTGGGTTCATTTCTGCAGCCCCGTCTCCTCCTGCTTGATCCTTTTCATGCAGGATTCAGGCCTTTGAGAAGGCTCTCCTGCCCTTCCAGGGTGTGCAGTGGAGTGTCTACTCTTTGTTGACTGCTGGGTCGATGTCACCATCATAAGCGATCAGCAACTGTCACTATTCCATTGTTAGCTGGGGCTGGGGATTGTTACCCCCCCCCCCCTTCCCTCCGCCGCCACCACTACCCCACCACCCCTCTGTTGATGATGTCGAGCAGGGCATGGATGTCTCACAGTCGACCTTTGCAGACTCTGCATCAGGTTGGTGTGGGACAGTATGCCTTGCCCTTCACTCCCTTGGACTGGCAGGAATGAAGTCGTACAACAGTATACTCACTCTCGTCCTTCAAGATCTTGTTTAATCTGACCTCCTGGTTCAAGCCGTACCTACACCTCGATACTTCTGGGGGTGGAACAGGAACCTCCAATCCAGTCAAGAGATGGGCACTTAAACTGGATGTGCATATACAGGTCAACTAATCAATGCATTCTCAGAGCCTTTGATGTCAAAGACACAATTTCTTCATCACCATATACCCAGGAGTCCCCTCATACTTAGGCCTGCGGTGCTTCACAGCTCATAGCAGGTCAATGTCTGGTATGCATAGGTTTTCATTTTCATAACTGCAGGGACCTTTGCTTTCCACTCTTGGCCTCCCCTTTCATTGGCACCTCCCTCCCTGGATGCCTTTATGTCCCTGGTGGAGACTACCATCCATACCCAATAGCAATTGAGCCAAGTCCGATGCCTGGCTGCCAGAGGGACTTCTGGTCCTAAAGGTAGCCAACAGCAACTGAGAAGATAGTCCCCTCCCCATTGCTGCCTCCTCCAGCTGCCATGGGACCACATATCATAACCTACCAGGCTTAGTGTGGGTTCATTAGCTAGGTGTGGCTATAATCGATGACTTCCCTCTTTGCAGCTTGTTCTCACTGTTCATGTCAGCCTAGAAACAGATTGCCTTGGGCAGATTTGTCCTGGAGGTGCTCCAGTAAATGTATTCCCTCCCCTTTAATTGTAGGGAGGCCTCCCCCTTTGTCAAGGACCTGTATCAAGATGACCTTTGCTGAGGCTTCAGTTCAAATGAGAGAGGTACTGTGGAAAAAAGTTTCATATCTCGCCAGGAAGAGGGCTTTGGAGACTGCCCGGTTGTCATAGGACTGGGGGGTGGGGGTGGGTGGTTTGGGGGGGGGGGGTATTCCCACTATTTCCTGATTACCATGTGCATTCATGGAGTCTGTCCTATCCTCAACCACAATGGACTAAACCCTGTCTTCATATTTCAAAGTTTGGCACGGAGATCCTCAACTCCTCCGTTCACACCTCCAACGAGGTTGGTGGATGGTAATGCTGGTTCTCAAGGATGCCTATTTCCACGTGCCGATCCATCTGTCCCATTGGCTATATCTTTGGTTTGCTCTCAGAAACCAGGTCCAGGAGCTTTGATCGATTGGACTGCGACATCAATCAGTGCTGCCAGACGTAAAGGATTTTCCCAACAGTAGTCCATATTTCGAGCTTAGACAACATCAAGATGGATTAGTCTGTCATCCTCAGGTTGAGAATTCTGGATAGTTACATGTAGAGTGCTTCACAGAATGATCTCTGTATCCCAGGGTAACTGCTCCCTCCCAATTTTTGGGGTCGACCTACAGTAGACCTGTTTGCCTCCAGGCTGAACAGCAAGGTCAAGGCATTTTACTTTGGCCTAACAGTAGCTTGAACTCTCTCGCCTTGGCAGGCACAGACAACCCCCTGTAGATGGATTGGCCCTGTGGTCTGTTCTACATATATCCCATCTGCCACACCTGTCTGTTGCTCTTCACAAGGTTATTTGGGAGGAGGTGCAAGTGATGGCCATCCTACCATTATGGCCTTGAAGAAGGTAGTTTTCCATGGTCCTTCAGCTCCTAGGGTACCTTCTAGTGTTGTTACCAGAATTTGACAGTCTTCTCCTCTACCCAGACCCGTTGTCTCGCCCTAAGTTGCAAGAACTCTGCCTAGCCTTTTATTTGGTGATGTGCAGCTCATAGACCATCAACAAGAAATCTGCATCACGCCAACTGCAGGTTCATTTTTCGCTGGTACTTTGAACAGGGTAAGGATCCCTTTACCCATCTATCAGAAGTTAAGTACAGTGCTGACCTATTTGCAGCAGCTTTGCTATCTTGGACTTAAGCATGCCACAATCTTTTGTGATGTCTCCATGTTTAGCTCTTGCATGAACAAGGTTGAGGGAGTCCCAGTTGATAAGCATCCTCTGGTATAGGTGAATCCTTGGTGGCCTGTCACAAAATCCACCTTAACGTTCCCTGGATCCACCTTGGGATTTGTTGGTGACTCTGATGAATCTCAATGAATAGCCCTATGTACCCTTATATTTGGTTTTACCCAAATTGTCAACATTGAAGGTTCTCTTTCTTTTTGCCACTGCCTCTGCCCACCATGTCTTGGAGCTTCATGCATTGCGAACTAATCCTTTTCTTTTAGAGATCCCAATATCTTTTTGTTTCTTGGCACTGAACCCGGCACTTCCGTCAAAGGCTGCCATGGATTTAGCACGCATCTCAGACATTGAGCTGTCGTTCTCCCAGAGCCTACTAGCCCTATGGAGTGGCAGTTCCACCTTATGTATCTCATCCTGTGTTACCGATTTATCCTAATCACACCGTTTGTTCCCCTTGAGCAACAGACCTCTGTCCATTGCGATGGGAATCAAGTGCATAGCCCTGTTTCCAAGCAGTAGATTAATGCTGCTTGCTGTGAGGCTATCTGTCACTGTATACTCATTGACAGGTCCAGGGTGTGAAAGCCCCTTGGGCCAAAATAGCCAGAGTGTCGGCCTCAGAAATCTGTCATGTGGCTACCTGGTCGAGTACATGTACTTTTACGTCTATCTTTTGCTCTACACAGAGATGATTGGGACAAACCTAATATTTAAACACCGTTTCTCTTCCCCATTCCTTTCTGTCTGTTTTTTGCCATTGGCCTAGGAATGGTCTTCAGTGGTGTTAACAGTGGGGTTGTTTTTTTTTTTTTGGGGGGGGGATACACTGCACCCTGTAGGTTTGCGCTGATGCATTTGAGATCGACCTTGGCCATCTGCTGGATGACAGCAGTCAGGGGGTCACGTGTTGACCAAAGTGGAAAAATCGTGAATACTTCTTTTTTTCAAAAATCCCCAAAACATCTGGGCTTGTCCAGGGCATCCAACAACCAACAGTTGAAAGAAATTCTTGCAAATACAGCTTTAGAGATAAACAATGCCACAGTCAGAAGGACCACTTTTGATTTCATAAGCTGTTTTGACACATGTTGGATGTCTCCATGCCATCATGTGGACCTCCATCGTATGTGGCCCGTTATCATCTGCTGTCGTCTGTCGTCCATTCATAGAACCCTTTTTAGCTCTGCTTGACCTTGTCAGCAGAGCTACTGTTGCGGCGCAGCCGTCCGTCCATCCATCCGTAAACTCAGGTTTCTCAGAAACCGCTGCATGGACCCAGGCCAAATTTTGTGGGCAGCTCCCTAATTTGTCATCAGCTCCCAACAAATCTACAGAACATTTTTACATATTTCAAAATTTTCAATTTTCAAAATTTTCAGAATTCTTTTCGTTTTTGTTAACATGGGACCCTATGGGAGCAAAAATTTCAAAACGCTACTCCTTCTACAGTTTTCATCTGATTTAAGCCAAATTTTATGATAAATAAACTAGTGATGGGGGTATAAAAATTCGTAAATGTTTTGCCGATGTGCCAAAAAATTTTATGCCACTTTGAAATTTTTGTTAACACACGACCATATTGGGCTGGAAATTTCAAAACGCTACTCCTCCTACAGTTTTGATCTGATCTGAGCCAAACTTTATAATCAGTAAGGCAGCCATAAGGGAATATAAAGTTAGAAATGTTTTTAAGATATGCCAAAAATTAGAAATTTTGTGGCATTTTGAAATTTTAACATGGGAGTCAATAGGAAAATCGTAAAATGTGCAATATCTTGAAAACGGCTGATCGTAGAG
>JAAUYG010098503.1_pt1 | contig 11100 bp, 8 predicted proteins | sample 7278091 | NCBI WGS metagenome assembly JAAUYG01 (sample SAMN14350201, study PRJNA611818) | marine sediment metagenome | isolation source: surface marine sediment (0.6m) | place: French Polynesia: Moorea | collected 2018-08
AGCCATGGGCTCAGAAAAGGAACCACAGTCTGTGCGTTATATGAATTACTGTATTATTATTATGTATTATCCATTGTGCAGTCTGAAATAAAACTACTACTACTACTACTGCCACTACACCACCCCACCCATACGACACACTACTTGTGTCCGTCCTGTGGACAGGTGTGTGTTTTCGCCTTTTCAAAGGGCATTTGACGATGAGCGTTCGATCTACATGAACGCAAATGCAGAAAACATCGTTTGCCGGGCAACCGTGTGTGGTCTATTCAAGTAGGCTTACGAACGTGGCTTCACAAGGTCAGATATTGTTTCCGGATTTGAAAGCACAGGAATCTGGAAATTTAATTCAGAAACAATTCCAACGAATGCCTTTGCGCAAAGTCAACCTTTTGACACGGAAAAAGACCAACAGCAATCCAATCAACACCCATTATCATGGACCAAAAGGAAAACAACAGGGACATGTCCACAAGCAGTTCACATCGCTGAGCATCAAACTGTGACCCTAAAAGTCCAAGAACCCACAACAGAGGCTGACACCCCAGAAAACATTGAGATTGTATTTCCTGATGGCAATTGCGAAGTTTTCCCAGTAGAACATCTCGATTTCGAAGAAATCCCAGCTACCTCCCAAACGCTTGAATATCCACATGGTCCCGAGTTCTTCGCAACCAGCTGAGTCTTCACTGCTCCCCAAGTTCTTCGCAACCACACAAGGCCTCACTGGTCACGAGTTCTTTAGATCCAGCTAAGTCTTCACTGGTCCAAAGTGCCTCCCACCCATCTGAACTCGCGCTGGTGCATGCCGCCTGCTTTACAAGCACTCACCCAAGACCCTTCATCCTCGTGGAAGAGTTAGGTTTCAGTCTTGTTCACCCCAGCACCAGCTGATCAGAAATCAAAAAAAAATTAAGAATGTTAACAAGCGCAAAGTAACGAGCCACCGCCTGCTAACGATCGACGAAATTATAACTTTAAAAGAAGAAAAGTACTAACATACCTGCATATTGTTGGGGTGAGACATCACCTTAGGCAACAGGAACTGCCCTTGAACCAGGGTTATACCTTGAAGCCTCAACCAACGAATCAATTTGAACCCAATGCTCTACAAGTTACTGATAGAACTGGTCAACTAGTTGCCTATATGTCAACGTGGTCTGCTCGACTCCTAAGCCCAATCTGGCAGGAACAGCTTGCTGCTAGAGGCCAGGTTTATGTGAAAACCTATAGCCTTGCTAATATCAGAATTAGGAAACCAGCACAAATCTGTTCTGTTGGTTTTTATGTTGACGCTACAGCTGAAGATAAAACCTCCCATTCGTTTCGCCACACTGGTCTGACTGTAAAAAATATTTAGGACTTTAATTTTCTTATTTTATTTTTTATGGCAAAAGTGCGAACAGACAGCCAACGGGACTCCTGTGAAAGTAATGACAAAAATTTCAGGCGTAGTGTATATGGAAGTACCAACTTAAGTAAAAGAAAAAGTAAAGTTGTACTAATAGCAATAGAATAGCCATTCTATAACAATACACGTGAATAATAAGCGCTTTGTCGATAATAGGAAGCCATATTGGCCCTGGCAACGGAAACTTTTTAATCTCTTAGTTAGGCACCTTTATGACGTCACAGTGAACGGAAGTGTTTATTCGTTTCGTTACTAAGTGATTTGTGGAGCCTGCATATCTCGCCAACTTTTCGTGGTCAACACAGGTTTTATAATAGGCGCATGATAATTTGTTTGAATATGTGGAAAATTATGCTTTTGATGTGTTTCCTTGGGTGGATTGTGTGCTACACAGACACCTACATGTTTGCCTTGGATACGTAAGTGAACTCATGTTTCAATTGTTTGTTACTCATTTCTCTTTTCTTTGTAAATTAATATAGAGCTAAATCTATTATATCGATAGTTATTGTTAGCGTTTATTGGTTGAGTTCGATAACTGTTGCTAGATCTAACAATTTGTTATGTTAGTTTTTTGCAATGCACTTTTTTTACCTTGCTATATTTTATTTTTACACTTACAGCAAAGATATGTTTATTCATTGCTACATTAGTACATCTAGTTTCTATTTCCATTGCTACTACATCCGTTACCCCTACTTAATTCTAGATTATTGCTTTGGAGAATTTTAGTTGTTCTACTAATTTAGAGATCCCGTTACTGAGTTTATTATTATTATTATTATTATTATTATTATTATTATTATTATTATTATTATTATTATTATTATTATTATTATTATTATTATTATTATTATTATTATTATTATCAATAATAATAATTTACCTGGCTAATGTTGGAGGGACAACTGACTCTTGCCATTTACTTGATATAATTATTGCTACTATGATATATACTGTATTTCCACATAGCTTCTGCCAACCCGAGGACATATCCTTGATCCAGAGGGCAATGGCCCACTTTGGATATGTTCCGCACAGCAGCGTGCAAGGGATATGTGGTAGGCCTGTGCCTATTCCTGGGACCAGGAATGCTAACTTCTGTATTCCCAAATTTATGATAATCAGAGCTCTATATAGTTTACCAATCAAAATGTCAGAGAATAATATGGAATGAAATTAATGGACGCAACGATTCATGATCATCATCATATTCATCATCATCAATATGCTCAAAATGTGCTCTGTGATATAACTGTCATTGAATAAATCATTGTCGAACAATGTTTAAAATGTGGAGGCATACCGCCACACGGCCCAGATTATAGGTCAGACATTGTAGAACTTACCTAGTACATCCTTGATCCACTAGCATGTAAATGTAGATGTTTTTATTGAAAATTATTCCCAGGTATACTTAGGCACACCAGCCTTCCAGCTATCATAACGCTGGCCCCAGTGATCCTGGCTTGTGTTTGCGGCTTGCTGGCAGCAAAACTGGTGATTCTCGTGCGACATTTGGATGAACGTAAGTGGATGAACGACAACCTGGCTCTATAAGTCCTATTGCTCTATAACACAGATGTTAGAAGTCCTATTAGTCAAGCAGTTAAATATACCTACATACCTTGGCACCCACTTGTCGTGCGTGGTGCGAATTTGGGCTTTTGGTGTCTGTTGATTGGTGATCGTAACTTAAACATGGCCGGTGATATTAGTAGCAAAATATAGGGGCTATAATGAGTTTCAAACCTAGAATAGAGGGTTTTAAACTAATCATAGGGATATAAGATTAAAATAAGATACGGGTTCCTGTTAAAATGATCATCTTCCATGCCAAAGAATAATCTAACACAGCCATTGTAAGTGGTTTGATTTATTTGGGTGAAATTTTCACATCATACATAACCTCACATGCATGTATGGCGATCCGTACTTTCATTTTTCCGTTTTGACTCCAGGAATGACTGACAATACAGAGTCTGTGATACAGACTGTTGAGCACACAGGCAGACGTTTGCTGAAAAGGCAGTGTGCCTCAGCACAGGTAAGGAGGATACTTCGTCATTGGCTCAAACGTTAGAGTGAAGTGTGTCGAGCATACATGGCAGATCAGGCGACGGATAATTCAATATAGTAAAAACCTCAAATTAGACCCTCGATCGAAGTTTCTGAGCCTCTCCCCTTGACGAAAATACAAAGATGCCTTTTCTATTTAAATATACATGCTGATATTGAATGTTGCTGTTATTGTTATTGTTATTATTATTATTATTATTATTATTATTATTATTATTATTATTATTATTATTATTATTATTATTATTATTGCTAAATTATCATTGCAGCATTCAATAGCAAAATTACCATTGCAGCATTCGATAATGCTATTGAATGCTGCAATGATAATTTAGCAATTTCTCACAACACTGCGCATGCTTCATCACATAGTCCCGCATGATGACAATGAATGCCGAGCACATGATCATACTAACTATATTATTCTCAACCAGTAGATACCCAGTACGCTATATTTTGTGCTTGCAGGCCATCTTTGAACTGATGAACGGCCTGAAATACAGGATTGAGCGTCTCGCCAGGGGGCTGAATGACAATATGGGGGAGTTAGGGAAGAACCTGGGCGAGGTAAGAACTGGGATCATTGAACGGTGCGGCCAAGGATTATAGGAAAGATTATTGTCGTTGGGAAATATTATTAATATTAAATCTAGATTACGAAGTTCGGTAATGAAGGAGAGAAGATTGAGAAGGATTCGAGAACGGCACTCAGTGTAAAGGAGGCAGATTGAAAAAAGGACTTAAGCGACTGGCATAAGGCAATGACATCAAGAAAAGTGAACAGATTAGAGATACACAAAGACGGAAAGAAATTCATAGAACAGAAAGGGAGCAAAGGCAGAAAGAAGAAAAAGTAGAAGCGAGAGAGGGGGGAGGGTCTGCTTATTCAGCGACTGTTTTTAAACAGGCTGAGGTAACCCGATATTGCTCATACCATTACCATGGTTTGTCTTCTATTGTCATATTTTATTGAACATACACACGTGCATATGCCATATATTACATTTCCAGATTTCAGACACCCTGCCCACCGCGGATAAATGCAGCTCGACAATCAATGCTGCCACCAAGGGTGAGGACAGTTACTTGGCAGTCGCTTAGTCTAAAACCAGCGGCTGCTGTAGCTTTTGTCAAACTTTTTCATGCCATAATTGTCATTAAATATCTATGCGACCTAAGATGGGGGTATATAAATGAGGTAACCAAATAATCATATTTAAAGAGTATCGACAAATATTGGAACAAAGACTATGACCAAACGTGTGATTTCTTTCTAATTTTTGCATTGCATCGTAGAACTCTCACACATTACCAACGACGTGAAAATGATGGCCGACACCTTAAACCTACTGTTGGCCAAGAATATGCCGACTGGCCCTTCTGGTACTGGTGGCGGTGCTGTCGGTGCTGGCGAAACCCTTCAGGTGAGGGAAAAAAAAGAAATGTTTCTGTCTACCAGAATTCGTTTTTTGCATATTACTGACATTACTTGGTGAAGCCCGACTACAGACTTACTGACCCAAATCTAGCACAAGTTTTTCATTGAATATTTTATTTTTTTGTGGACAGTCTCAGGACTGACAGAGGCACATTAAAGTGATAATAATATAACCCAACGCCGAATGCCATTAATATTTATATCGAGTGTATTTTTTTTTTATAAATTCGTGCGTATAACCTTGGAGTATACGTGTGTACTTAAAATCCATGTACATTGTCTATATATATACGGGGACGTGTCGACTGCACGTATTACAATTTTCTAATTGCAGATCCCGCTTTTGGAAGTTCTTAATAAGAACGTGAAGAAACAAGCCACTGATGATGCGTCTGGTATGTTATGACAAGGAATTTTAGCCCTTGGCCGCTTCCCATCCCTTGCTCATAGTCAATCGATAGACCCCACCACCACCACCACCACACCCTCATATAGACCCACTAAATCAAACTAGCATACAGTTAAATAAAGTTCTTGTATTCATCTCACAGATGAATTTCCCTTTGCTTCTGTACACAGCTTCCAATATTCCAGTCTCATGTATATACATCCGCCTAAAATTGAGCTCATCTGTACCTTTTATTCCAGATCTAATGGAGGAGGGCGTGTTTGAATACGATACAGAAATCAAGTCCCACAGACCCTCCTCCGTGCCGACCCTGGATCTGTCCTGGCTGGACGATTGAAACACCTTGGAATCCCACACCACCCCTGCCTGGTGACCACCCCCGCACCAGCAGGGAATGGGGTTGTTGGTCCAGCGTCGAGACCCTGTCCTGCAGGACTAGACAATGCATTTCGCTGGGCATAGATAGCAGGGCGGTATGAGTACCTCTGCTGAGACTATACTGCCTACTTCCAGCAGTCACGGTCGCAGAATTTCCATCACATCACCATTCGTAAAAAATGAGCTCACACCCAAGTCCCAGGACCCAAGTCGGGTTGGGATAATAAAATAATTATTTTGTTTTGTCGTTCATTCAGTTTCGTTGTCTGGTCTTTTATATATATTTAATATAGGGCTACAGCATGGCAAATTACGTATAGAGGGCTAGATAAAAAAAAATCGGGTAGGCCTTTGTTATACAGTAGAGTTAAAATAATTCGTTGCATATACCCTAATTCCAGGAACTATTACGAAAGTGTGTGCCCGGACAGGCACGCGGAATGTGAGTAAGGAATCTGTAACGGTCATGGCTTGTGTTAGTGGAGTTGGGCAAGCCATACCACCAATGTTCATCTGTGAAGGAAAAACACGCAGATCCATACAAGGGTTTCGACAAAATGGATGCTCCGTCCAACCCACTTTAACTGTCCAAACCAATGCTTGGATGGAAGACACCATAGCCACAACATGGTTCGAAGATGCTTTCCTGAAAAATATTGGTGACACAAGACCTCAACTCCTGCTCTGGGATCATTAACATCACTCCCACGAGATTACAAGTTCTTGAAAAAGCCAAAGCGAATGGCAAAATTGCCATGTCATTCCCTCCCCATACGACCCACTGCTTATGGCCATTAGGCAGAACATTATTTGGTCCCCCCCAAAACCAAGTGGAACACAGTGTGCTGCTCCCATATGAGAGATGCAACGGAAAATACTGTAAACAATGGATCTTTCCGCCGTCTGTTCAAAGATGCATATAGTCAAAGCTTTACACAGGACAATATTGTTGCCGGCTTTGAAGCAACTGGTATTGTTGCGTGGAACCCACTAGCTCTACCACGAGATGCATTTGCAACACCACACAACACAACCCAAAAAGGGGCACCAGAAGACGCCCAGCCTGCCCTAAGTGACACACAGCGACTTTGTTGGGTATTAAGGAAGGTCAGATCACAAAACGTGGATGGACAAGGTCCCAATGTTACCACCGCACTTCAAACACAACCCGAAAAGGTCTCCACTCTACCAAGACTTGGCCTTGGTTCCACTGATGCTGTCAATTTACGCCAGATGGTTATAGAACCAATTCCATCAACATCTGCTGCAACTGATACTGGTCATCCACTCCAGGCTATGCCACCAGAACCCATCCTTTCAACATCTTCTGCACCTGAGGTTGGGCCAGCCCAAGTGGCTCGTCCTCACCATGGTCAGTTTCCCCTTGAGATGATTCTGCCTGACGGAAGTCATCAGATTATAATGGTCGAATGCGTAGAAGAAGAGCCGGTGAAACCAGCATGCCCTGAAGACCCATGGAAGTCGACTGTTGATAAGATTTTCTCCGCCCCCACTGTGAATGAAAAAGTACAACGCCCAGGGCCAAGAAAAGCAAAATCACGTCACAGAAGAGTTTTGACCTCGGACGAAATAATTCAGGGAAAAATGAAGATTATGAAAAGAAAGAGCTTGAAAATGAAAGGAAAGAAGAACGAAAAGAAGAGCGAAGGAAGAGGTCACTGGAAAAGAAAGAAGCAAACCAAGAAGATCAAAAGCACTACTGTTCAGTGTTTGGTCTATTGCGTAACATACATATCCGATACTGAAGGGTCAAACGGGATTGTTTGTGACCAGTACTCCAGATGGATGCACCAGAATTGTGTGCCAGATTTCTACCAAGAAGCCATGGCTATGTCCACAAACCAAGAGCTTGCCATGTTTGCTTCATCCGTAATATGTGAAGTGTTGTTGGCAAGCAGCATGCATTACCAGGGAGTTTGAAATGATTTGACAAACAACAGATGTTGCTTGGTTTATAGACATTCCACAAGCATATATATCGTACCCAATTCAATAACGTTCTACAAAACTTTCCTAAAACAAGATTTAAAGATGTACTACTTCATAATAAGAGATGTCTCACTTGTGGGGATGCAGTATTGGGGCGGCCGCTCTCTAGACCTTTGGAGAAGGAATATGTGCTATCTGCTGAGCCTGAAAATCCTGCGGACCCTAACGCTAGGGCTCCACATTGGTACAAAACGAAGTGTGACACGGCCACTTTAAAAGTTGTAGAATCCGATGTGAGCTTAGATAAAAACTGTAGAAAGTGACGTCAAAATCTTCTTATAAAAATTGTAGAATGGACGTTCAAATTTTATAGAAAACGAAGACCGACATGAAGGTCTTATACAATATAATTATGATATAAATATATATGTAAAATGCTTATAAAAAGTGACGTGACGAAGTAAAATTCTTATAAAAAGTGACATTGGACACAGAAAAGAAACAATAAAAAGGGAGGTGCGACACAGCATAAATTATCTGGACCCATGTAGAGCCCTAACGCTGTAGTAGTCCGAGAGCGAGCAACGGCACTGAAACGTGGTTACCTCGGCAGATACTGGGCGAATTAAGAAACTGCAACCCACTTACTCCACAACCCTATAGCATTGTTAACTTAGCGCTTTTGAAAACAAAGATCCCCCAGTAAAAGTTGTCAAATATTGGCGAGACCCAGAATATGGCTGCACAATCGGGTTTTCTTGCAATGATATCAACAAGACAGTACTGGAACAGATGTTAGAGAGTCAAAATATTTCCTTTATGTGTAAAAGAAAGTAAGTGGGGGGGTCAGTAGTTTTCCTCAACCTAGAAACCTTCAAGTTTTCCGGAATGCATGAAATGGTATGTAATGGGCACATGTATATGTGGCATTACATAACATATGGGATATTAAATGGATGATATGAACTTCAAGTACATTTGTGTTTGAACTGTTTGTACAGTAACACGCCCCTATACTATTATTGCGGCGGCTGCTACTGCGGCTGTTGCTACTGCTGCTGCTGCCACCACCGCCACTACTACTGCTGCTCCTACAACATGACAGTAATTATGGTCTAAAACCTCCTCTAGGGCCTATATACGTGACGACTAGAAGTTCCAACTACAGCAGTAAAATATGTTCTGAAAATGAGTAAACTATTTGAATTCATCATTGGCCCTTCCACTATAATATTAAAGTAACTGGCCAGACTGCATTGTGAAAACGGCTGTCCACACTCTCGTAATACATTAATATTTTGGTGATAAGTCTTTTTTTTTTTTTCTTTTTTGGTGATTTGGGTCAGAGTAATTTGGTGATCTGGCCTTGTTGGGGGGTATATACCCCACTTATTGGGGTCAATCTAATAGTAGAAGTCGGGCTTGTCGAATTTACCCTCCAGCTAGCCGGTGTGCCGAAGTTACCCGCAAAAGGCGTGATGTTTGTCACAGAGAGATTTGGTGGGGTCCCGGGACCTCCCAAAGGGGGGTATTTTCACAGGGTATTTTCGCCAAAAAGGGTAGGTGTTTGACTGAAGATACTCCTGTTATGCCGATAATAAGGATGCTCTGGTAAGAATATACTTACATACCGATATTTAATACACATTTTCCATGAATCAACGATCGTTTTCCCGGGGTTGTTGTAGGATATCACCCCGGGAATATCACCGTGTCCGCGGTTTCTACTTCGAGTTTGAGCTAGTCCATAAAAAAAAAACTCGGAGAAAAGGCGTTTTTTTTTTGTTTTTGTTGTTGTTGTTGTTGTTTTTTAAATCCACCAATAGGGTCTAGATCTATTTACTTTACCCATGTACTTGCATGGGTACCATGCAGGCATCTAGAAGTGAACGACCCTTTTGTTTTGGCCCGGGATTGGTGGTGGGGAAGTAGAGAGTAGACCGTAGTCGGGCTAGCAGGCATCATACTGAGTGAACCTCCCGTGCTTTCCCCAGGGATCCGGAGATGATTTTGACAGACCTGAACCCGTACCGTACCGTGCATGATGAATCCCATATGTGCATCATTCTACTTAAGCAATGTCTTAGCGACTTTGAACAGAAAATTTCTGTTCAAAGTCGCTAAGACTTCAAAAGGCTGCCTTTTAAATGACAAATGACGATCGAGGCGTGGCCCAGCAGATGGCGCAGCGCCATCTGGGGAATGCGGTGATAAAATACCTAATCCTAATAAAATGCCTAATTAACTGTTAACACATAAACTGGTACTTGACTAGTAAAAGTACATATTTGCATAAAGAGTATGACCATATGTTAATACCACATGCACAATAATTCTTAAAGCCGTATTACCCTTCAAGCTTGAAGCCAGCATTCGCCCATAATTAGAGAACACATTCCAGATATTCAAACTATCTGCTGTGGTTTCACCGCAGAAAGACCGCTCGGATGAGCGTTATACCAAAGACACTTTTTGAGAGCCTTCAGTTCCATTTGAACTAAGGTTTTTAGATTAAACATTCAAAAGACTTTGTTCGACCGTATATCAGAAGATGCATAGGTTTGTGCACAAACAAAGCATATAAAAAGCTATACAACTACGTGGCTACTTATAGTTACGTCACATCTCTTTCATGAACCACACGCATCTTGCAGAAACACGCACATACTACCTATTTGGTAAACCAAGATCTAACAGTATTACATACATGTATGTACAGAGCTAGGCTGCTGATAAAGTTATGCATGCCCTCAGTCGGATTTTTATATCTTATTACGGCATATGATCATATATGATTTTGGCTACTGCACTTGCTATATATATTGTACTCAGCGGTCAGCATAAAAAAGAATTTTTCAGTATTTGCAAGATTTTAAAAGTTTTTGCTCATTTCATTTATTTCCCTGTATAGCTTTTCTCTGTCCGTTTGGTATTTTTTGCAGGTTGTCAAAAGGTGCATTTCATCCTCTATTGGTTCATTTGGTTCATTGGTTCATTTCTGTATATGTTTGTGATGTGTGTTTTGGTAAGTTGTATGCCACAATATGCCAAATAAATGATTGATGGATCAAAGGATGTTCAGACACCCACCCGTATCTCCTACCTAGACTTTTCACACCCCAAGCAGGTATATACACCCCTATATACACACTCCCACAAAGTCTGTAACCTCAGTTGTGATCTCCAAGATTTTCCCCCATGCCCCTGTGTCCTTTCATATGTGTCTTGTCGAGGATCGCTGTCGCTGTGCAGGTGATTGATTAGCATGAAGACAGGGATATGTTCAGTTCTGTACAGGCAGGCAGAGTTATGCTGTGTGGACTCAGTCTGGGCAAATGGTGCTGTAGGATCTCATAAAAAATCATATGTATACATCTAATTAAAACCCCACTAGAGCTAGCTGGTTTTCTTGTTTTGTTGATGTGTGTGTGTGTG
>JAAUYG010144564.1_pt1 | contig 11100 bp, 10 predicted proteins | sample 7278091 | NCBI WGS metagenome assembly JAAUYG01 (sample SAMN14350201, study PRJNA611818) | marine sediment metagenome | isolation source: surface marine sediment (0.6m) | place: French Polynesia: Moorea | collected 2018-08
CCTTGGCCTTTGGGGGCCAAATGTCTGGTTTTGTGGATCAGAAGAAAAATGCCAAAAACGTAGGATACAGCACAAAGGCAACAAACAGGTGTTGTGCTCAATTCATCAAGCATGATTTTGGGTTTCAGTCTGAATTTCCTATGCGATACAGCGTTTTGGGCGTAAACGCTCTTCCTAAGATGCTCAGACCTTCGACGGCCCAGTCCCAACTCAAGACCCAACATCAGGACAAGAAACAGGCTCAAGATTCGCCTCAAAGAGCTTTGCCTCCCGTGCAAAATGCAACTTTATGCAGGTTTTGAGACCTTTGTTTATGTCCTAGTCCCATTCTCATCGATTTTAGATTCTCTCAGCAAAGTCTGTGAAGCCAGATGGTGAGCTCCCATCTGACACAAAAGGCGCTCGCAAATTTTGCATTCCAATACTGAAGCACATTGTTACCAATTGGAGTGTTCATGCACACAGCATTGCAAGCAACATCAAAAGATTGGCGAGCAAATTAGCGCCTAAATCTGCTTCCACGTCCTGTGTGGGTCTTAGGATTCCACTCCTCTAAATGTCCCTTTGTGAAAAAAGACTGATGACTACCCCACAGAGAAAACGAGAACCGCGCCAAAGGTTGATGCCCTGAGGGCAGGATTTGTCTGACACATTTTAGTTGTTCCTGTTTTGTTTGTTACACCATAGAGTTGGTTCTGCCCAACCACATAAACACCTGAAGGTTTTATATAGTCTGGAAAATACCCAACCACAAAAGAGGCATGGTCAAACAAAGACAAATCCCGCAAATGCCTGGCTCTGACTTGCCATCCAGGCAGTCACTCTGGCCTTCGTCACACAATCCGAAGGGAGAAGCCAAGGGTTTTGCGTAACCCTCAACAGCATTTTCAGGATTCAAAACTATGATCTGCTGTTCAGATGCAGAAGTGATCTTTTTTTGACTGCCCAGCGAAAACAGGTTTCTCTTCTTCATTTTTCGTGTATTTTTAGGTTGAATTTTAGCTGCCTATGTTGGTCAAAACACGTCGGGTCGAGTTTTCCATGGCTTGAGGTGCTCCGTATTGTAACTCCAATATCCACCACGAAAACAAGCTCTGGAAAACTGGGCCCAAAGTGTTTTAACTATCAGTGTGACTCTCTGTCAATATATCCAAATTCATATGTATCCATATAATTCAAACATCCATTCATGTATATCCAAAACTGGTGCACAATGTACAAATTTGCTGCCAAAGTTGCAGTTTCCGTTTCCGAAACCTGTTTTCTTGACAATTTTTGAGTTCCTTAGGTCCACAAAAGGAACCCGAACAACAAGGAAATACTTACTACTCTGAGATGATGATGATGGTAGGTTGAAAAAAATGAAAAAGGCGGGCCAGATAAACAGAAATATCCAAACTCTATTCATAGCTGAACCTCGAAATCAATCACATTCTGAAAGTCAAACTGATATCTCTGCATAATATATCTTTCCAAAGAGTTTCGGGCCCTGCGCGTGGTTTAAGTACGGGAAAATGTGATCACGTGGTGTTGTGACGTCACACGAAGCTGTTGTACTGAACTGGATTCGGATGCAGCTGCTTTGCGCATGTTGGACAAGGTCCGAGATGTTTTTCTCTCTACCCTGGTGGAGAATCAGAACTGTTTTTCATGTTTCATGTTGTGTGTCTGTCCGGTTGTCCGTGAACCATTTTTTTTTGCCCTGAAAACTATTCTGCTGTTCCAAGCATACTAGACATGTACATCTTTTACAAACTGGTTCTACACCCAGCTGTGGGTGAAGCAAGGCGCGACACAATGCTACAAGGCATTCTCTTTTTCTGCATGTTTCTTTTGGGGCAGATGTGCTATAATAGATCTTCTCGCTGCAATTTGTCATGTCTTTTGTCTTGTTTGTGTTGGTGGTCCTGCTTCACTGATTTCACCCATTTCCACCACAGATTTCTGTGATGAATGCAAACCCCGTCAAAATCAATCAGATTTCAGAGTTTTTGGATCTGGACCCTGTCGAAAATCCTGATCAATATATCCACGTGTGAAGCTGAGACCTCAGGATGAACCTTACAAGTGATGCTTGGGGTTTGAACCCAGTTGACCACGTCTGCTTGTGTTGAACAGTTTTCGCAGCAGAGAGGGCAAGGGTCACAACACACTCAGGCCCCAATCCACACTGCACCTGAGGCGCAGAGGCAAGCAAATGGAACCTGCTGTTGCGAATGGGAGTGTTCACACTGGACGCAAGCAACATCAAAGGAATTGCCGGCAAATTTGTGTCCTCACGTCCAGTGTGGATTGGGCGTTTGGTCCGTGTGGACGTTGACAGGAGACGTAGCATTTCCATCTGTTCAGATACACACAATGGTAATGGTGGCAATACCAATGCCTGACGTCAGGACGGGTCCTGTACCCATTTGACCGTTGACGTTGGCGGTACCCATCGTCACCGTTCAACGTTGTATATGCGTGTTGCTCAGGTAAAATAGAAGAAAGGGTAAAAAGCTCACTAGTCCGGAAAAAGAAAAAAGTTGAGGCCTTGGTGCATCAGTGCGTTGCAGTTATCCCAGCTTTATTGACATCTGTTTATTTTCCAGGTGATTCCTTCATGAAATGCAGCTTTTTAAATTGTGCATATCTTTCTGAATCACGGAGACAGAAAAACCGAAAATGATTTCTGTTCAAATTGTGCAGGATATCAACAAGCTGATTCAAATTACACGAGTATATACCATGGCAGGAGTTGCCCATTGTGCGCAGGTTCTGAGATTGCGGTTTCCTGCATGCCGAAGAGTGTCAATTACCCCTTAGTTGAGACCAAAAATGCACAAGGGTATATATAATGCCCTGGGGGAGCTGAAAAGAGGAGTTTGTTCCATTGACCAATGAAATAGTAAATTTTTCTCTCAGGCCCAATCCACACTGGACGTGAGGACAACAATTTGTAGGCAATTCCTTTGATGCTGCTTGCGTCCTGTGTGAAAACCACCATTCACAACAGCAGGTTCCATTTGCTTGCTTTTGCGTTCCTTGCGTCCAGTGTGGATTGGGCCTTATTTTTCCTTTAATTTTGTGAGCAAGAGGCGTAGATTTCAGAGGAATCAATCGTTCATTCGCCCCTCCGGGATGAGACAAATCCAAAGAAGGAAACCTGGGTGGGGAGATCTAACTCCACTTTATTTCTGAAGACTGAAAGAAAAGGACGCGGTCAAGAGATCGGGCAAATACGGTTCTGCAAAGATACCGTAAAATTACCCCAATACAAGAAGCACCCGCACTAAAAGACACATCCCTCTCTTTGGCACACAAAATCGGGACACACCAGGGAAAAAAATCTAATGAAATGTTACCCTCTTATAAGATGCACCCTAACTTTTGAAGTCGTTTTTGGGCAATTGTTGCAACGAATACATGGGTAATTACCGTACGTGGGTCGACAAAAGAAACACAGGATTCTGGCCCAGGGATTTCAGGAAAGACCCCCAACTGCACGTTTCAAAACGCAAATCCATCGTCAGGAGGTGAACCATCTCATTGCAAAGCAACTTGGAATTTGGGCGCGAATGGGCTGCAAGTTTGCTTGCATTGCTGCTCAAGACTGGTTTTTCTTTCAGAAAAAAAAAACAAACGTCTTGAGGGAATTCTGAGTTCACATTGTTCACACCGGAATTCACTGCCGCTTCGCTTGATGTGAACAGTGTGAACACAGTTGAATTGCGGCATCTATTTTGAAGCACATGGCGGTTCAATAATTATGGTTGCCTCTCTGCAGATTCTCCCATGACAACACCAAAATAAAACTGTTGCAACACCACTCAGGCATTGATATTTTTCCCATGCAGCCATGACGCAGCCTACAGCAAGTGTAAATACAAATTTACATTGCATACTTTTTGTTTGTGCGCATCAATTTTTTTTTTGGACCAGTGACAATACATCAGACATTGCAAGAAAAACCCAGGAAATAGAACCGCAAAGAAATGACGACATGGAGATGAGCAGACCCACACACACCTTTCTGTTTGCAGTGCCGAAGTCGCAGCAACCTGCTTTTATTTGAAAAGTATCAACAGTTTCGAAATGACTTATACATGCAGCTGATAGTTTCAAAAAGCCAAGAAAAGGTCATTTTTAACAGATATTACCCTAAGGTTGAAAGCATTTCAGAGTTTCTAGGTTTTTGAAAATCAGGTGAAAACATTTTTTACAACAAATGTACAAGGATTGTCAAAGTTAGAAGTTAAGTAAACCCAAGAATAAATCATGCAAGGTGTCAATAATATTATAATCAGACTTCAAGTCTACATCACAAACAAAATACTAGTGTAGAGTTGACAAACAACAATTCTAAGTAACTTTGTGTAGGCATACACAAATGAAAAGTACAAAAGAACAGGTCTGTAGTGCAAAATTGTCACTCTAATCAGGAGTATGAAAGGATGTCCACAACCATATAGCTCAATCAGAGGCAGAACTGCTCTGAACTAAATGTAGTAAGGCAACCCAATCAAAGGTGAACAAGAGAACTTGGGGTATATCAGAAACATTTCTAATTGACTTTCTAGAACTGAACCAATTAAAGAAGGTCAAAAATAGACATATATTTTGAAACACAAGGTGACAGCTTGTATTCCACCATTGTGAGTGCAGCATTCACAGTGATACTCAGGAGATTATCTTGCTCCCTTTCCACATTGCTGTTTATGTTTGACCAGCTGGAACATAGAGTCCAGTCACTACTGACACAGAGGGCATACAAACCCTGTTCCATGCTTACCCACCACATGTATCTTTCTTGATAGTGCTGAGGCAAAAGTTTTATCACAGGCCTCACATAGGTAAGTATGACTATCAAAATGCCTTGCTGTGTGCTCCTTAAGGGCACTTGTCAAGCTCAAGCTCATGTTATAATACTCACACTGAAGTTTGTGGTTTGAGTGTGTACATTGATGATTGGTTAATTGAAACTGGTTGTAAGTGCTAAAATTGCACAAGTCACAAGTCAGGACTTTTTGTGTATGTACAGAGTTCTCATGGATGCAATGGTCATGGGGGGTTCTGAACCATTGACCACAGACATTGCATTGATAGGGTGGGCTTGGGGATGAATACTTTTCATGTGGTGGTACAAGCCTTGCACACTCCTTGCTATGAAATCAAATTCAAGACACTCCACATCAGTTGTCTTTCTAATAGACTTCACATGGTCTGCTTTTTTCCCTGTTTCCTCCTGGCTAGGTTTAACAGGCTTCACCCCAGTTGCCCCCCTCATTGATCCATCTTTACCAGAGTTGGCAACTCTTGGATGACATTGACTGTACAATCTTGGTAAGACTGACTTAGAGACAGACAAGTCCAATAGAGTAGCTCTGGGTGAGCATTCCTTCATCCTTAGTCATCCCTGCATAGTATAAGTTGGAGTCTTGGATGTTATGTCAGAGTCTAGTCTGTCATAGAAGACAACACCGTCCTCAAGATACATCAACATGAAATCATCTCTGTTGATACCAGTGGTGTGAGAGGACCACACTTGGCCTCTTTGTACAAAGAATAGGTGAACACCCAATGCCTGACTCACTGCCCAGATTTCAAGGCCATCAGGTATACATCCTGCTTACAGGATTGTTTTGTATCATCCTTCTGTAGATGTCTGGGTCCATGTAAAATAAGTCAGCTAGAACTGTTAGCAAAGGACTCAGTGTAGTATTAGGTTTGGGCCTGTATCCTGACAGATGCTGAGCTTCTGAGACATCCCATATTTTGGCCCTGATAACTGGTAAGTCACTTGTCCATGCTGTGAGATCTCACTGCAGTGATGACCTGTGCTCCCTTAGCACAGCCTGGCATAGGCCACTATCAGAAGTGACTATTAGAAGATCACCTTGCTGAGAGGCATTCCCAGATCTGGAAGACCAAATGCCCAACCCATGGGCTATAGCCAAGTGTGTATCGAAGAAACTGGCTGTGAGCAGAATGACCAGGCCATCAGTGAGAGAATCATGTCTCACACAAAGCATGTAATCAGGGAGAGTCAAGTTCAGGTGGAAGAGCCACTCATTTCTGACTGTCACTGTCCACTCATCAGGAATATAGAGCCTGTTGATTACCCTGTCATGTATCATGGCCTCTTCAGTGTTCCAACACTGTGAAAGGATCTGGCGGGCCCAGTGTGACAGAGGGGTAGTCTCTCTTCACACACACCTTTCAACAGTGGAAGAGATTTTCTGCCACAAAATTAACCTCAGTAGAAGATTGTCCCGTGTAACACAAAATTATCCAAAAATCCAGGGACCCTGGGTGTTGTAGTGGACTGAGTCTTTGGGGGGGGGTCATGGGTTTCAACCCCCGAACCCGTCTTGGCACTCCTCGTGTGCGTCCTGAGTGTTTGCGAACCCTCGAATGGCCTTGTTGTTCTTCTTTGACTGGGCAAAGCACATAATGGGTGTACTGGTGGAGGTTTGTGCGTGGGGCGCGATGGGCGGCAAGGAATCACATTCTTCAGCCTGTTTCACACCGGACACACGCAACGACGCAACGCGTCAAACGCTGTTTTTTTGTCCAAATCAAAAGCCGCAAGTTCAACTTCTCTTTGTGCCGCATTTCCAGGTGGGACGTGGCCTCAGCTGCATTTGCAATTCCTTTGCGCTTTAATTTTGTCCATTTCTCTTCTTTCTTGATTTGCCTGCTTTTTCTGATATGTAAAGGCCTTCTAAAACTGGTCATGAGGAAAGCATACCAATCTCTTTGCAACAAAATCGTAGGTGTATCGGACCCAGGGGGACTCCACTCATTGACTCAATACGCAGCATCAGGCATACGGATTTTTTTCAGCGTCTTCTTGAGGAAACTTTGACAATTTGGGCCGAATTTGCAGATGTGCGTGTGTTCAGGATTTTAGTCAGGGGCTTGGACCTGACTGACCCTGGGGCCCTGACACTTCAGTTGATCAGTTTGACGTGAACAGTATTCCACATCCCAGGCACGCGTTGACCACAACAAATCCATATATGTTCCCGTTTCTTCGTGTCCATCCCAACGGTCAAGGCCGTTCTTTTTATGCAGTTCAACCCTGCGCTTTCCCGGTGCACAATTTTCTCCATCTCGCCTCATTCATATTTGACAGCCGTAGAAATTAGATTTTGTGTATTTTTACTCCATGGGGGACAAACAGAGAGGTTTTCAGGAAATTATAGCTTTTCATTATTCATACCACTAGCGGATCCAGGGGTTCTGGGGACCTGGGCCCCCCTCCTTGCCCCCAAGATCTTTTCAAAATCATGCAGCTTTCAATTTGTAGGGAAAAACCCCTATTTTGAGCAAATTTTGGGCTCAGGGGTCAAAACTCGGCAGCCCCTCCCGGACCAAAATCCTGGATCCGCCCCTGCATACATGTTGACAAATATGTTTTTTCTGTATTGTGAGCGTTTCTTACGGCTGAGCGTTGAGCGAACTTCTAAAAAAAACGGAACGTTTACCCAAATGGGCTCGGGGTTTTGTTGGCGGCTGAGTCGCCTTTTCAGTGATTTATCTTCCATTCCAATCAATTTCCCAAAACGTTTTAACTTTTTGTGAACACAAACAGTGTCAGAAGCTGGTGTGGTTGGACATTCTCTGACTCTTCTTTCCAAAAAGATTTCAAGAAAAAGTTTTGTTTTATACTTTGCCAATCTGCGTGCGTGGCTGCAATTTAGCGTGTCGCGTCAGATTTGAGCACACAAAAAGGCTCACGGTTGCAAAAGTCCTTTTTCACATGATAGATCTGAGTCCCCAAATCACAAACGGTCCAGAGTTAGTTGCCCCAAAATTCCCCAAAAAATCGCACAGCCTGTCTTCGCCATAAACTCAACCTCAGATTTTAAAATTCCCGTGTGAGAGGCCTCTGCCACAACAACCCACTGAAGGGTTTTTTTTCCCCCCACGGTTTGTTCTGCAGCAGAAAGACAAGAAAAAAGACACAGAAACAAAAAAGGGAAAGAACAGAAAACACACACACACACACACATACATACAAACACACATGCATACATACAAACACACACACATACATACACACACACACATACATACAAATACACATGCATACATACAAACACACACACACATACACACAAACACACACACATACATACAAACACACACACACATACACACACAGAGGGAGAGAGAGAGAGAAAAGAAAAAAAATCGCCTGCCCTGTTGCTTATCATGATACCGCAAGTGGTGTTTTTTTCCTTCTCTTTTTTGAAATAAATGCGGAGCTCATTGAATTCATCTGCTCACAAGCTTTTGCTCTGTAATGTAAATAATTGATAAGTTTTTATAGGGATCTTGGGCCTTTTTTGTTGCACCCTGGGACCAGAGGTCTTCTTCCAAGAGTTTTCAACTTCACCTTGCCCTCTTTTTTGCAGTCAAGATAATTCAGGCCCAACTGAACTTGAAATGTTCGGTTCTGGGACCCCCTCGCAAAGAATCACGACCCAGCCTCTCTGTGGTGAGAAAAGCTCAATTTTTGCTGCTTTTTTGACTTTGCGTGGTGTCAGTAGCCACAGACCAAGAAATGCCTACACCATCCGGTGTCAAAGGCCTCAACGACCCCAGCTTCGGCCAACACTGCAAATTTTACACAAAAATGGAGAGCCTAAGGCCTGAATGGCCCCCTATTGTTCTTTTCCAAGGTGGCAAGGGGCTGTTCAGGCCTAAGGCCCAGATGGCAACCCTCCTGAAATCCAATATGGATAATCATGTGGTAATTCTGGATGCCTGTGTAAACAACAGACAAGGCTTGAAAAAAAAACAGTTCTAGTCAGAGCCTTGCACATCAATAAGCTTTGGAATATGACCACACTTCTGGTACCTCTCTGTGTACTCAATGGGCTGCACAGACTTGAGACCTTTCATGGTGTAAATGATTTGCATGTGAACAATTGTAGGAGGCTGGAAAATGGGCAGTGGACCTGCTTCTGCAGCAATTTCCTGTGTGTCCTCTGTGTCAGTGTTGTATTTATTGTCCTGATTTGCAGGTTTTTCTTCTTGCCTGCCTGTTGCAGCAACTCTGCCTGCTCTGCTTGTCTCTTGGCCAATGTCACACCCCTACATGGTGGAAAATGTACAAACTGGAATGAACTTCAGGCATCTTGGTATGGTTGACTTGGCCTTGGGAGCATAATACTGTTTCTTGGGCATCAAGGTTGCCTTTGGAGCAAAGAGCTCATCATACCTTGGAGGGCATGGTTCTGGTACAGGTGATGCAGGAGGAGAGGCAACAAGTGTGTCATCATTCCCATCCTCTTCTACTTCTTCTTCTTTTTTCTTTTCATGTGGCAGAGGTACAGCTGTGTCCAAATCCAAGACATTTTGCTCTGCAGGCTCCTCTGCATCAGCTCCAAGAGTGTCCTCAAAATCCTGTGGTTTGATATTACCCATCACTTCAATTTCAATCTCAACTTCTTCTTCTGCTAGCTGTCATGCCTGTTATGCCATGAAGTTTGTCCTTATTTTCTGGACTCGGATCAGAACCAGATGAAGGTGGCTGTGACTCCTGAGAGGCATGAAGTACAGAAGTTGCCTTGCAGTAGAAAAATATTTTTTATTTCTTCTCTATCTGTTTCAGAGTCCAGGTCATCTGGCATATTTGGGATCTCTTCCCCATCTGCAAATAGTCTGTCTGCTTTGATTTTTACAACTTTTGCACCAAGGCATCTCAGGAACCTCTTGCAAGGTTTGATGATCTTCTGTGTTGTGTCCATGTATGGCAGGAGCTGTGATTAGGGGACAAACTTTGACCTCATATGACTATGACTCTTCAACTTGTAGCCCTTCTTGTTGCTCACCTCCTGGATGACAAATGGCTCTGTCCTCTGTATTTCCCTTTCTCTTTGCATGCTGCCTCTTTGGCATTGTATTTCCACACCCTGTCTGCAACCTCATATGCAAGTTTGCTGTTTGGCCCATGTTGGCAAATATAGATGCCTTCTGGTTATTTATGTGCACTTGGTCATAGATTCTGGCACATATTTCAGAAATCCAGGCACAGGTTTCTTCAACTGACATGGTGCTGGTACTGATCCAGGTTAGCCAAGTGCACTATGCCATCCACCAAATCATTGTTGCATTCAGATCCCTGATCTGTGATGAAGATCTCAGGGGCCAATAAAGGCAGAGAATATTTTTGCACAGAAACTGAGTAATGGACAACTTTGATTTATCACTTAGTAGGCCACTGACAATGTATGTTGATATGAAGTTGATGGCACTGATAATGAAGTAGTGCCTGTCCACTGCTGGCTTAATTTTCCCCACACAGTCAACCCCATATTGCTTGAAGGAGCAATCAGGGCACTTGATAGGATACATGGTTTCTCCTGTCTTGGCAAGTGTGAGTCCATGGGTATGCTGGTATTGCTTTTCCTGTTTATGATGTTCTGCACTGTATCCTTGATCTTCAGCTGTGGGGGAACTTCCATCTTTAGAGAGCAAGTTGAAGTGTCTTGTCATGGCCCCAATGATTCCTGACATCAACAAAGTCAGTCAGGAGCCACCTTTCTGTACCACATTCATCTTTTGCTGCAAGACCCTCTACAAATCCATGGTGGTATGCTTCCAGTATCTGGAATAATCTTATGATAGTCTTGACCACAGGTATAAACCATTCTGCAATATTTAGGACACATTTAAATAATTTTTTCAAGCCATTACTTTGTGGCATGACAAGCTGACTGTGTGTGTGGGGGGGGCATTGTGGATAAAAATTCAGATTTTTTTTAAAATTAATTTCTGGTGCCCAATTTTTTGCATGTGTGCTCCTGAATCATTGATAACAACATAATATTTTGGCACTTTCTAGAGTCAAATATGAAGGTTTGCTGGACTATAACTTTGCAGCATGACACATTTGAGGGACCCAAATATAATGTTTGAATGGTCACAAAATTATCCACTTTCTTGCTCTTTTTGGGAATTTCAAATCAGCAGCATGATATACCTCCTCTCATGGTGTCTGAGACCTATACCAGAGTTTTCCATTGGAGTCAAAGCAGTACCCTTAGATTCTTTTCCTGAAATTTGACTTTGCATTCTTGTCAAAGTAGGGTGGGTACACTTTCTCAG
>JAAUYG010187139.1_pt1 | contig 11100 bp, 7 predicted proteins | sample 7278091 | NCBI WGS metagenome assembly JAAUYG01 (sample SAMN14350201, study PRJNA611818) | marine sediment metagenome | isolation source: surface marine sediment (0.6m) | place: French Polynesia: Moorea | collected 2018-08
ACTACTACTACTACTACTACTACTACTACTACTACTACTACTACTACTACTACTACTACTACTACTACTACTACTGCTGCTCCTTCTGCTGCTGCTGCTGCTGCTGCTATTATTATTACCGCTGCTACCACTTCTACAATAACTTCTGCTGGTGCTGCTACTTCTATAGAATAGGCTGAAAAGCGGCTACGGAATTGCCCGCCTAAAGAAGAACTTGCACCGCAAAATATCCAATGAACCTCCGGAATTATCATCTCTGACTCTGGCTCTCTCTCCTAAATCGAGCCAAGAGCGTGACGAACACGTCTATACAGGTGCTTTGTTTCGGTAGCCTTTGTGCAACATCCGATAAAAATATATATGGCAAAACAACTACAAAAGTATCAAAATGTTAGCAATCTAAGCAGGTGAATCCGGATTTCGATGTGCGGTTAACGGCTGACAACATTTCGTGTGTACTGTGCTTTCACATAGTCTGTAAATTTACTCAGACAATTCGGAGATGACTTTTACGGCACTATGTACAGGCCTTTTCCGCGTTAATCATGTTAATGTCACCCGCCTAATATTGATCTTCTGCAGTTTACATCACAAATATGGCACGCTGTGACTTAAGCGATGATGTCCTTGATAAAGATTTAAACTTTATTAATAATTCACAGACTGATGAATATCAGAACGCACGAATATTTTTGCATGTTCACGGCATGTTTGTGTATTTACGTTCGCTATGGAACGCATAATATTTGTGCGTTTACTGGACAGTTATCGACTTCCTGTGGTTGTGGTGGTAGTGTGGTGGTGGTGATGGTTATGTCGTCGTGGTGGTGCCTCGGCGGCGGTGGTGATAGCGGCGGCAACGGTGGTGGTGGTGGTGATGGTGGCGGCTGCGGTGATGGTGAAAGTGGTGATGGTGACGGTGGTAGTAGTGTGCTGATTGTGGTGGCAAGGTAGCATACAACAACTTCTTTGCCTGATTTCAAGCTTGTTATCCGTGTTTTCCTGAAAGATACCTGTGCTGGGGACCGGGTGTTGTGAAGTATTTTGGAGAGGGGTGGTGATCCTTTTTCTTACTTTTCTGCCAATATGACAGGAACCGCAGAAAAGATTACTTGAAAATAGAGATCAGGTTACTTACTTGTGAGTGCCAAACCAAAAGAATAGGACCGTCGCTATGTATGAGCGGACCCACATCTCGGGATGCCGTCACCGCAATGAAAAGCTTGACGCATGCGCAGCCTGTGAAATCTGAACCCAGTCACAAGAGTCTCCGAAAACGGAAGAATTACAGCTATTTTCGTTTAAAAATGGCTTCGTTTGTGACAAAAATTGAAAATTAAATTTTGCTGTCAAAAATTCTTGGCTGATGGCCGGTGGCATGTATATTTGACCCCCCCCCCCCCAACAAAAAAAGAAGAGAAATCCCAGGCAAGTTCTACTCTCGCCATTTTTTTAGGGCTGTGTTTCGTAACCTGTGTTAGAAAATATATAGATGCATTTCAACAACTAAAGTAACTGATCCAAGGATTCAACGTACTGCCAGTGGTTTCGAGATAAGGGTTTTCAAAAGTTGACAGTCTGATGTCGGACGCTAAACAGCATTTTGCATTCTCTGGATAGATGTCGCATTACAGCCTCTAAAGCTTGTGCTGACATTATTCCGTAAGGCGGCGCGGTGTATCAGGAATTTTGCTATAAAAATCTAAATTAGACAAAGGCATAAATGATATGGGTTAGAGTCTTCTAAAATATTACTGATAAAATACATTGAACTGCAAGGTTAGATACATGGATGATTCTATATTTTGGCATTCTATTTTAATGTCAAAGAAGCCCTATATAAGAGCAACGCTAGCTCGGTGAACGATGGTGCACGGACGGAGAAGTCGCATTCGAAGACATGAAGGACCTTCCATATGCTACACTTGGAATTCTGATCGCAAGAGACGATCAATAACTACCCAGAGCTATCCCCACTGTCACCACCATGGCTGGCCCGAGGCACTTAGCCGCCTGCTGCCGTTGCGTTGCCTTGGTTAGATGCAGCACCGGAAGATACATGTTTGTCTTCTGCACGATACCATGGTAACCACCGCGTCACCAACCAGTGTCGCCTCCTTGTCCCTGACAGGATTTAACCCTTGCCTTGTCCATATGTCAATTCAACCTTACGGTTGCAAAGACAATAACATCTTATCTTATCTTATCTTATCTTATCTTATACGTGTACCAGTATTTTCCGGAACGGCATTTGGTTACATATTGGATAATCCTGTCGCGTCTTGCAGCCCGCGGTGTACCAGGGAGAGTTCCCAAGATCATGGATTAGCTCCGACGCAGTGAGTGACGATCATGGATTTAATATATCAACTCGTCGGGCCTACGGTGTTACTGCTGTGCCCATTCTCAGGCCTGGCCACACCGGAGCCGGGACAGTTCCAGGTGTCCTTGGACCAGGTATTGTATAAACGGAATAAAGCATTATTATATACCTCTGATAATTAATCCACCATTAGGGGTCAGAGTGTGGTCAATTCCTTAACTGCACGGTTTTACTAAATGACAACGCAGACGACGCAGTTTTATCCAATGAGAGAAGAGTTTGGTTAAATATATAGTCTCAAAGAAATAAAAGACGTAACTTGATGGACGCTGTTTTGACAGATAAGCGTATTTACCAAGGCTCTCTAAACGCATGTTCACGCAAACAAAAAGCGGGTGATGGGTTTAATAAAGGAGAAAAAGAGTCAATCCGCAAGCAAAAGTCATGCAATATCTTATTTTCAAATTGGACCTATTTTCTTCAGAGGAGTTCTATGGCGGTATTTATGAAGACTATGCACATGGGGACGAACATCAGTGCCAGAGGTTAGATGCTACATTACCATTGAGGAGCCACTGTGTCATAGGAATTAGCGGATTTATCGCTTCGCTACGAATGTCTTCGTAGCGAAGCTGTCCTTTGTCACTTACGGAATATTTATAGCTAGTTTTATCTCGTAATTCGGTAAATTGTCAAATCTACAGGCTTTTTGACTTGAAGACTTAACCAGGAAACACCTGTACTTCGTTCTAAGAGCCACTTTGTTACTATTTAGTGCGGATAAGTATATCTGCCTGAAAGCACACTGCTTTCACGTGTTAGAGCTTGGTAAGAGCTCTGTGTAGAACTGTTTTTATCTGTATATATTTGATTGTACCGTATTTATCGCCTATTTATTACTCTGTCGTGTTTGTCACCTATTATATCGTTATGTAGTCTATTCCAAAGTGTCAAACGATAGTCCAGCGGTAGCTGACTATCGTCTTTGGCCTTAAGCCGTGTTCTTGGTCTACCGTTTAATGTAACGGCATCACTTTTAACGCTCTTAAAGCGCCTGGATCACATTCTGTGATCCGGTAGTGTGTTAACTGTCTAACTTATTCGTGCTGTGTTCTTGTGTCGTGTACCATGTCTTCGGCTACTGTTGTATGTGTGGTTTGCTCACCTCCGGGTGAGCTTATCATGTGTGCTTGAACAATCTTTTTAATAATTATGCTCTTGGAATCCGCATAAAATGGTATGATGACAATTTACTTCTAAATCTGGGTAAAATTCTAGTCTTAGCTCTTTGTATCCCTCACACAGTAGCATATGACATTTAATTTTGTCTCGCCCTCGCTGTACACGTCACGCACTTCCCGAGTGCGGTGTAAAGAACTTGCAGTGTCTTCCACTTTCTAACTTATGAGTTACTTGAACTTCCAAGGTTTGACCCGAGGGTGATATATTTAGATGGAAGATGAATTTGCAAATGAGGCTTAACTTCGCAGCTATTCTTAAGACAACAATAGGCGCTTCGCTTCATTATACAGCTTCGTCAATACTTGAACTACAACCACCATAGATCCTCACCATAGACACTGCCTACAACCACCATAAATCCTCACTACAGACACTGCCAACAACCACCATAGATCCTCACTACAGACACTGCCTAGGGTTAGTAGAATAAGCAATTCCACAACGCACATCAGCTTTATACACAGAAAAACTTTATTGCACACCACGGAGTAATGTAAAATTAACATTGTTTTTCTGATAATTTATCTAATCCGTCCATTTGTTTAATACCAGAATATTTGCAGGTGATACAAACCCCCTGTCTTGGTTCATTCCAGTTCTGTGCCGGAGTAGTAACGCCGAGCGAGGGTATGGCTGTTAACATTGACTGGGTGTTACGCTGGTCGCCGTGTGCCGATGAATATGCGGATGTTATGCATTCAAGTGTAAGTAAAAATGCCGATCATACATCGGATTCATGTCAATAATCAGATGAATACATTCATGTCACTGGGCAAAGCGTAAGTATAATCATGTCCTGTTTTTGTGCCACCAAACTATATAACTATATAACTTGGCATCTGTGCTCTTAGACCCTAATACATGATTGTCTGTATCATACAGCAGCGTGTAACATGCAGCAATAACTATAGATTATCTTTAATATTGGTGCTGGCGATGGTATCAGTTTGTACAGTTGAACCTGGGAATTAGGGACACCCAAGGGACTGTGACAAACTGTCCTGAATTTCGAGGTGGTCTTATTTCTCAGGTCAATGTCTGTGTACTGAATAAGCCTAGGGACTGGAAATAGCTGTCCTTAATTCCGAGGTTGTCCCTATTTTCCAGGTGGTCTTAAAGACAGGTTCCACTGCAATTGGTTTGGGGGTGAAGCATTGCAGTAGCGCTCACATTACAGGTTATTGGAGGGGTTGCAAGAGCACAGGATATTACACTACTTATTTGAACACTGGAAGCCATGCAACTTTGAATGACTCCTAGTAAACCCAATATTTAGACAACCAAAATTCAGATTTGTGCCTCCCATGTGTTTTGTACAATACAGCAGACAACCTAAAATTCAGATTTTTGCCTCCCATTTATTTTGTGCAATGCCGTTGACAACCAAAATTTAGATTTGTGCCTTTTGCGATAGTCAATAGATATAGATATGTAACTCTGACCTTCCATTTGACCCGAGTGCAATGTTTTGCCTTAGGAGATGGTTAGTGCTTACCTGACACAACCTGGGAAGGATCACCTTGGCTTCGGCTACCGGACGACCATGTTTCAAAGGTGGCACGGGATTGGTTGGTGTTCTGGATACCGTTCCTACAGTGGAGATCCTGGTGACGACACTGGAGATCCAATTCTTATAACGGTGAGCCTTTAACTGGTAAATGTCTGAGCCTACTGACTACTGAGTCTATTTGAGTGGTATTTACGCCCAAAAATATTTGGTAAGACTTGCCTTTGGCATGTTTACTTTACCGTTTCAGGTTCTAGTCACGTATTCATACGTTAACATTGCACAGGGACGTTTCTAGAGGTTGTTTAGTACACGTAAATTCTTTGTTTGTGAATTCTAACATTGGTGAAACGTTACCTTACTTTCCTTGTCAACTTGTCAACTGGGAATCAAATTCAACTCTCAAGTCAACGGAAGAGCTTTTTCCGATGCCGTATTGCCAACGCATTTCCTGTTTCTGTTGCAGCCAGAGAAGCCGATCAAACCTGTTGTCGTTACTTTTGCCACGGTAAGTAGGCCAGCACCGAATATTCTTAATTTTGGCTTTTACACTGTTAATTAATATCGTCACCTTCTGGTCGTGTGGTCTTTGCTGCTTACAGTGTAAGTGTAAGGAACAATGACGATCATATACCACCGTGTAAGTTGCTTACAGTGTAAGTGTGAGGAACAATGACAATCATATACCACAGTGTAAGTTGCTTATAGTGTAAGTGTGAGGAACAATGACAATCATATACCACAGTGTAAGTTGCTTACAGTGTAAGTGTGAGGAACAATGACGATCATATACCACAGTGTAAGTTGCTTACAGTGTAAGTGGGAGGAACAATGACAGTCATATACCACCGTGTAAGTTGCTTATAGTGTAAGTGTGAGGAACAATGACAATCATATACCACAGTGTAAGTTGCTTACGGTGTAACCATCTCCGACCTTACCAAATAAAGACTTCAAAATTTGAGTTTCTTCTTAGCGTCAGCACACAAGGGCTAGAGACGAACCGGCCGGCTCTGGTGATAATCAATGATAATGGTCTGTGTTTAAAAAAAATCGGGTGGTGTTCGTGGTCGTATCGCATCGATGTATTTTGTGGAAATGCACTTGTCAGATTTTGGGTCTGGATAAACCCTTGCTGAGTTGCGGCGTCACGGCAAATCAGTGTAGTGACGCTTCAGTAGGCTACCGCTATAAAGGCTGTTCGCAGATCAGATTAGCCCAAGATGGGTCCAGTACATACACACCAACATCTACATACATGTACATGCCAATATCCATAGTTCAAGCCATTCAGCTTGACAGACCTATTTCTAGTCACTATGAGACTGCAACATTGTCAAATCGACCCAAGAGCTATTCACTAACACCCTGGGCTGTAAGGAACAGCCAGTCTTGCACACACCTTCCAACGACTCGGAGATAATCTTTCCATTTTGAGCATTTATCATTCTAAAGGTGTTGAAATCACAGCTGTTGGAATCAGAGGATGTTTTTTATGAGTTGTTAATTTCCAGATATCCTTGGTCCTGGCTGGGTAGATATTGCGCCACCCCCACCCCAGCCCCTCAGTCTATGCCTATATGGGGGGCTCGGGGCCCCAAACTGGCAGGAACCAGGTCCATCCAGACCTAACATTATCTATCTTAGCGTAAGCCTGTTTCCATCTAAACAGTATGTTTGCATGTGCATGTATTATTATTTTAAAAATATATTTAATGCCTGATTTTGGGCCTATTTAATATCTAAACAATGTACGTAAAGACGAAGTTTGCTCTCTTAAGAATATTTCACGTGGAATTCCGGAAGCAGAATATGTCTCGCCCGAGACGGAGTCTGGATCAACAGGACACAAGCCACGCCCTACAGAAGACAAACCACGCCTTATAGAAGATTCCGAGAAAGTCTTTCCTCATATTGCATCCAAGACTGTTGTTCCTCACACCAGGGCTAAATCGGTTCAGATGGCACCAGCCCACAACCCGCAGACTAGCTATCCGTGGCGATCTATGGTAAGACCACTATTTGTGTTTGTTAAATACCAGAACTGTTTTGGTTAAAGGCATGGATTTGTTTGGTGCATAAAAATATGTTTTCTCGCTTAGGAGAGTACAGTGAAACCTGGGAATTAGGGACACCCACGGGACTGTGAAAAACTGTCCTGAATTCTGAGGTGGCCTTATTTCTCAGGTCCATTTCTGTGTATTGAATAGACCTAGGGACTGGCGTAGCTGCCCTTAATCCCCAGGTTGTCGCTATTTCTCAGGTGGTCTTAAAGACAGTTTCACTGTACTTCGAAACTCGATTGATTATAGCCTACGTAATGGTAATGCAGAAAAAATCCCACAATACCCCCCCCCCCTCCCCTCCCCTTTGTCACCCAACCAATTTCTTTCAGTGGGGATTGATGGCCGCACATTTACATGTACACGAAATTCAAAATCGATATCCTGGATTCGATCTCTCGTCATGTTAAGTTGCTTCCGGTGCTTTCCGGAAAGCCTTAACCTGCCATATTGTTGTAGTTGCCACGAGCGGAGCAATCAAATGTCGGTGTGCCCATCTAGTTCCCATTTATTGTTTAGCATTTTTAAGACGGCCAAATGTCCGATAACCTACTAACCACAAACTTTATAAGTATAGAATAGCCAGTATTCCTGTGAGCTTTGTAAATGATGTTGAGTAAGGGCTTATCTTTCCCGAGAATTTATCGGGGAAATGGAGCTCAAACTGGTAAATAAGTAAGAAAAGTTTTGAGAAACACATTAGTTGCCGGAGCTTAACATAAAACAACTAGAGTTATTAATCTCCATGCTGATTTATAACAAGGCAGCTGTGTGTACATCATTGGAAGTGGAACATCACCTGCGACCACCCCATAAGTATGACCGCTTATTGAACAGGCATAAGTTGTACACCAGTGTTATTTACTTATTTATTTCAATCTATTTATCCTGGGCGGGTTGGTTACAAAAGCTATATTCTTTCCACAGCGCCCAGTAGAAAAGAGAATGTACAGGAAATATTGCTGATACATGTACATACAATAAAAACGTTAGTTTTTTGTAAAGTTTCTTAAAACTATCTAGACTGCTGGCATTTATTAAAAAGGAAGAGAAATTGTACCATATTACAGGACCCATAAACATGTAACGTAGGGTTTGTTTCAAACCTCTCGTTTAACGTTAGGCACATATACATTACCGTTGGCTTCTAGTACCATAAAAATGAACATCCGACACAGCATTAACATGATCACACAAGTAAACTGGAGCATTGTTGGTAAACATCTATACATTAAAACACTCATTAAATGTAACACTAAACCAAGTCAGAGTCTTTACTAAAACTGACGCAGGCACGTTCCAATCCAAATTATCACAGGCACGTTCCAATCCAAATTATCACAGGCACGTTCCAATCCAAATTATCACAACTTATTTTTGCTGCCCTATTCTGGAGAACCTGGATTTTAGCATAGCCCCACATCGTAACACAATAGTCTGTATTTGGCTGATTGTAGTCTGGTAAGTAACGGATAGTAACCCTGAGGTATCTTTTGTTTTACCCTTCTCAAGATACCTGTCTTTTACGTTAACTTTGATCATAGCTTTTCTACACGTTTAACACATACTAATGTATTCGTCAATTTCAGGCCAAAGTAATAATATTCATACATAATATTTCTTTATCCAGGTTGTGGTCACTACCTACATGTCATCTTTGCCGTGTACCTATATCATGGAGCCACATTAATAAACATTGGGGAGGGGCGGATGGCCGAGTGGTTAAGGTACTGGACTCTCAAACGCGAGATCGTGGGTTGGAGTCCCGCCATACACTAGGTCTTCTGTACCTAAAGTCCTTGGGCAAGATTTGTACCCCAAATGCGCCTTGGGGTTATCGTTAATATGCCGTTGCTTGCTTGTCGAGAACTTCATAAAATAAATCCAAGTTAAAAAATGGGATAATGAAGACACGACCAAGTTTGTAATTTTTCTCAAATAACAGACCAGTACCAGTTTTCTTCTCCAGTTGAATGTTAGGCATCACTGCGTTTCAAAATGCATACTACTTTGATTGGATTATTTAGGACCACCTTGCTTTCGTTTCGTTTGGTTACTTTGTGGTAGCAAAATTAAGAGAGACTTTGGCAGTAACAGATTTACAGATTACATAGAAATCATATCTTAGATCACACGTGGGTCAAAAACGCAAAGCAGAAAGTTGACATGAAAACATAAACATTTTATTTTGGGGGGATTTCATTTTGAAGATTACCAGAGAAGCATCATTGTGATATACTATATAGAACGTCATTTGAGCAGATCTTCCATCAGGTTAGGGTAATACGTTTTGGTTTTAGTTACCACACGCATGAAGGGCCCTCATGGTTACCTGTCGGCGATTGAATGGCCTCTACTTCCTGTAAGTATCTCTCGTATACTTATGTCAAGAACTTGGTTCCTGGTATTTGTGAGACACTATGGGTAAACATTGAAAAAAAAAAGCTCGTTTGTGATGAAAGATAAAATATTTTTGCTCTCAATATATTCTATTTGTACACATCCAAGTGAACAAAATGTATTTAACGAATTCAAATACTTTGAAAGCCACGAAACGATCCATGGAATTGACACTGGCAAAAGCACTGCTTTTTGTGTCAATGGGGTTAACAATAGTAACCAATGCGCATGCGCTTCCCATCTACTACAGTAGCATCAAGGATGCTAATACCTTGATCTCTTTACCTTAGCAAAACAATCCCGCACAAACTAAAATCATTGCTTTCTAGAACTCTTGGCTAGATATCATCTGTATTAGGTATTTCAGTACACGTGTGCTAAATCAAGGCCTTGATTTAGTACACATGCACTGAAATATATATTTAAGTTATAAATGAATATTATATGCCACACAGACAAGAATCTGATATTTGCCTGGCATCATTGGACACTCGTCAGCTAGGTTGGTCTCATTTGCAACACAGAAATCCTGCCTTTGTTTTTCTTGAATCGCATCGCTCATCAAAACCTTTATCCCCCATGGCAGACACGATGTCCACGTTACCCGATAGAGAAATTACAAATCATAACATTGTTTGTTCTAGTGGACTCTGCGATATCATCATCATCATCATCATCTAGTGGACTCACCTGTTTTGGCACTGTATGACCCTTTTGGTGTTGAGGTGCCGTAAAACTTTGATATAATCAATTAATCAACCATCATTTTTATTCATGATTCGTTCTTGTCGTATTTTAGTTCTACGGCACGATGTGTGTGGTATACGTCCTGATGTGTGTGACCTGGCTGACCTTGTGTATATGGAACCGCAGGGATCTGATCCGGATACAGTTCTGGATTGCTGCAGTGCTTTTCCTAGGTAAGTCGGTAGGACCTCTCTGGATTTGACCAATCTGGGAGGAAGTGGGAAACATATGACAACATGTATTGATTAAATAACCCAACAAAAGCCACAAGTCAGTGGTGTATTTTCCTTGACAAGTGGGTTTATCCCAGATTTAAATTCAGTTTGGCCTCAACTGTTACATAGTTACGGGTGATCAAACGAGTTAATTAATTGTTATGTGGACGAATCAGTAGCATGGGGAAGGCGCTTGTGAGTTCGTCCATGCCGGCAATGAGAAAACATTGCAATTAGTTTTACACATTCGATAACCTTGGCTACTACTCTATACCTACTGCTATGTAAAAACCTTGGCTATTATTCTATACCTACTGCTATGTGAAAACCTTGGCTATTACTCTATACCTACTGCTATGTGAAAACCTTGGCTATTACTCTATACCTACTGCTATGTGATAACCTTGGCTGTTACTTTATACCTACTGCTATGTGAAAACCTTGGCTATTACTCTATATCTACTGCTATGTGATAACCTTGGCTGTTACTCTATATCTACTGCTATGTGATAACCTTGGATGTTACTCTATACCTACTGCTATGTGATAACCTTGGCTATTACTCTATACCTACTGCTATGTGATAACCTTGGCTATTACTCT
>JAAUYG010059758.1_pt1 | contig 11098 bp, 5 predicted proteins | sample 7278091 | NCBI WGS metagenome assembly JAAUYG01 (sample SAMN14350201, study PRJNA611818) | marine sediment metagenome | isolation source: surface marine sediment (0.6m) | place: French Polynesia: Moorea | collected 2018-08
CCCGCCTCACCACCCCACCTCATTCCCCTTATTTTTACTGGTTGATAACCCCAGCAACTTTTACGGTGACCCCCCCCCCCCCCCCCCGACCACACCACCTCATTCACCTCATTTATACTGCTTGCTAACTCCAGGAACAGTTACTGTGAGGCCAACCTCTAGAAAAATGTGAGTATTTATACTGTTGATGTCTTACAGTATGGTTCAGGAGAACAATATAGAGTAGTATAATAGTTGAAAAAGACATGAACCAAGGGCATAAGTAGAGGCTTGTAATTTTCAAAAAAAAGTGGACTGACCACAAGTGACCCCAAATTCACATGGGGACCTCAAGAAATACAAAGTGTGTACCTAGCTGTCTGTGCATGATACAAGATACAAGACAATTTTGAGAAATGCTCGATATGACTCCAATCTGTCACCTAAATCAGTTTCAAACCATAATTCATATGCCATGCCCTGGAGGCAACAGTAACTAGCACGTTAGGGGGAGCGTAATCACACTCTATGAAACCTATAAGGGTGCCAAATTATGACAATATTCCAATCAACCACAACCCATCAGGGGCCAAGAGAAGAGAAGTCAGGTGAAGTGTAACTTGCTTGAACAACTGACCATTGTAAGTAAACTCCCATTTCTCAGAATCTGTTTTGCTTGGACACAGTACAGAATTTTTTCTGTGGTGTTTACAAATGGGACTTAGCCATAATTACTAGTGAAACGGTACTTGGATTTTCAGCTCTCCACTTGGAAATCTTTGGGCACCTTCGTAGCCTGCCTGGGCCATTATGTAGGAATTATCTTATCAGTATTTTCCCGGAGTGTTATCATGAATTTAATTGACCATGTGGCTGAGGCATTCATTACGAGACTGATTGGACTAATTCTGCTACTCCCCCCCCCCCATTGCCCCCGATTTTTAATTGCTTTGCTCTATATGGGTGATGGCTTTAGCCACTATAAAGTGGAGTTTGGAAAAGTGCACAAACTGAACCAAACAGTCAAAACTATCCTGCATACATGAGACACTCGATCATGCCAGGGGCAATGTGGCCAGGATCCCAAATTCTTGTCGATAAAATCTTGATAAAAGTTTTGTTTTGAAAGAACTGCAACTGTGGGTGAAATATCAGTGTGAAAATTATATTTTAGTTACTTAATAACCTCAAATGACCTTGAAACACCAAAGATCAGTACAGATGAGAAACCCCCCTATTGGTATGCACAGTGCGAAATTTCAGTCATCTATATTTTTTAAAGTTTGAATTACTATTGTGACAACATGTTTTAAACAAACTTGAAATCAAAAATGAAATTAAGTACCTCAAAGTATCACCAGAGAATGTCTCTTTACTTATCCCTTGTCTCTTTATTTATCTCTTGTCTCTTTATTTATCTCTTTATATTAGCATGTAACGTTAGTTTTTAGTCCAAGTAGATTTGAATGCATAGATCTGTTTTAAGAACCAATTTGTGTGTATGTCCGAACCCATATGTGTATCAATCATTATCATTATCTTGAAGAAAGCTTTCTTCAGATGTCACATTGAGCAGCTTTGAAAGCAGTTTTTGTTTTGTTCAGATGTCACATTAAGGAGCTTTGAAAGCAGTTTTTGTTTTGTTTTGTATTGCATTGTTTTATTGTCAACTGTACACGGTCCTCTTTCTTCCACTTCTGATATTTATATGTTTAAAGCCGCCTGAGCAGAAGGCCTGGTATCTATACTTGACCTTTGTACTGCTTATCAGCAAGTGACCAATGCCCCTGGATATCAATGTTGTACATGGAGCCCGGCACATAATAGCTTTTGTTTGTTTCAAATCCTAATCAGGAATTAATTTAATGCTTCAGGTAGTGACCCCGGGGCAGTAAAATGAAGGTCAGTTTGACAGCGAGCGTTTTAAGCTTCAATGTTGTTGGCTGGACGTAATATTTTGCAGCTACCACTAGATAGCGTTTTAACAATAGTGTAGCTAGATCTAGATTTGCTCACGTAAACAACATGGCTTCTGTTTACAAAATCGATATTCGTCATAGATATAGTCGAATTTTAAGACAAAACCATGTAGAATAACTGCACCGTGACATATTTATAACGAAGGTAAGAGTGTGGTCTCTTCCGATGAACAAAATTGTAGTATTTTGCCAAATAATGTGATCGTTTTTGTGTGCAAAGGGGGCGTGGTATTTCACATCTGTTAAGTTTTGAGCATATTACACTCAGCATGACAGAAGACGGGACAATTTGACATTTGTGAGACACTAACAGCGCAAATTGGGCCAACGGTTACCTGGTTAGATGCTGCATTAAATAGCGCTTTTCAGATGGTTTTCAGATGCTATTATATTTCTGTATTTACGTAAGAAATGGTTATTTTATAATCTACCAAGTTAGGAGATATTCCAATTCCATAGATATTCTATTCCGTGTTTGTAACTGCTTCCTTGTTGTACTGTTAATAAATTGCTAGTGATCACAGCTTCAAGTTCATATCATCATAAATTTGATAGCTGAATCCTAGAATAGTTGGCAGTCCACCTATCTGTTATTGCTGTGATATCATGTGATATCCCGGGTGTGATATCCATATGGAGATTCTAGCAATATAGCAATATCCATGATATCACCATTTTCCCATTTTCAATTGATGTGGCATGAGAAGCTTCGTAATTCATGGTTTATGAAAGTTTTGTGACTTCATTGTTGTTCTTTCAGCTTAAAACAAAATAAACATTATACTATTAATATCACGATTATTTCGATATAATTAAAAGAAAAGTCCTCTGTCCAGAATAGGATATGCTAGAAAATTGGTTAGGCTTTAAAATTTCTGGCTTACCAGATTTTTTTGTCGAATAGTAATTACCGGTGTACTTTATTCACCGCGATCCCACAAATGAAAAGACGGCCTATCCCCATCGTTCATAAATTGACTAATGTTTCATGAACAAGTTTATAACAGGTATGTGTATTTGAGTTAAGTTTATAACAGGTATGTGACATTTTGCTTTAGGCATGTAAATGGCTCTAACCTTGAGTAACTCGGATATAATAGCAAATTGCAGTCTGATATTCCGGTATTATTTATTTTTCAGGTGAGAACTTTGCCTTCGTTACCAGATTTCCAAAGAATTTGGTGACATTTTTATCGAGGAACCATGGCCTCGAATAAACTCAGTGCACAAGATAAGAAGGACATGGACAAGTTTGCCAAGTATCTGGTGTATAAATGCATCCAGATAATTGTCCAATCTCGTCTGGGAGAGAAAGTTCGCACAAAATCAAAATCCTTCTCCAGTGGTTCAGATTGGGTGAGTGTGATGGTTCTTTGCCTTGAGCTGGGTTACATAAATTTATCTTGCTTTGTTTTGATTCAGAAAAGGAATGCCAAGTGATAAATCATACATATCCGTATCATAGAGGTCTTTGTAGCATATATATTCATTGTGTTGGTTTACGTGAACACAACATGTTATTAAAATATTTTACAGCATTCTTCAGTCTTTTTTGAGTGAAAATATTAATGTTCATAAATGTGGATCATGATTATATCATGTGACACTCATTTATAAACACATGCATGACATTAAGAGATGCTTTATAGTCTCTTGATATAGCTAATCAGGTAGCTAATTAGCACTAAACTGTACAGGCTGTTCTCTAAAGACTACAATCCAAGTACCTGGTATTACATCTATACATGTACGTATTAAGCATAAGCTGGATTTTAATTTTTGTAGCCAAGAAGCAATACCATCTAACTTTTTTGTATGAAAGCACTATTTTGGTCTTATTTTTAGTTTAACCTGGCCATAAAGGACATCCCAGAAGTGGCAAGCGAGACAAAGAAAGTGTTCTCCGCCAGCAAGTTGACAAGTGGACAGTGTGTCTGCGTGGAGATTTCACTGAAGACCGCCGAAGGCGAAACCATGATCCTGGAAACATGGTGGCTTACCATGGTCGATGCCGCGGATCCAAACGCACGGATTTCCTACACGGTTTATAACCGCATGGGGGTCCTACTGAAATCCTTATTCTGCGTAAGTCGCGCCACACCCGCCTACAGACTCTCCCGAAAGCAAGGCCCGGAAACATTTGTCGTGTGCTACAGGATATATCTGGGGGAACCTCACACTGACCATCTCGGCAGCGGCTATGAAACCACCAAAGTGGGCTGCGTGCCGAGTCCAGTCGGTACAATAACTCTGTCGGTTGCCTATCGGACAAAGATGCTGATATCCCCCCATCAGTCCAGGGATATGTCTGTGGATTTAAAAGATGATCACTTCAACTCAGAAACAACGGCCAAAAGGAAAAACACCACGCCGAAGCCCTGTCACAAAGTGTACAAAGAGCCAAGGTTTGTGCTTTGGAAGAGTAGTCACTTGGAGCTGATGTCATACAATAAATTAATAATCTATAATTCAAAGATATTGTGTCAAATTAAAGCCCAATACATCAATGCTGGTCTTGCTGAAGTAATAGCTGAATTTTCACCATTGATACTGGCAATATGCCATCTCTCCTTATGATTCAGTAAGGGCTCAATCTGATCATGCATGACCATAGCAGGATTGTATCAACCTAGGTCTTTTTCATGTGCCAGTGACATGACTAACCACTCTTGGCTTCTAGGTACAGTAGTCCCCATCTAATAAGGCTACCTTATTTGCCAAGAATTTTTGACCACATTAGACAGATGGCCATTGGTGAGAGGGAAAAGTAAATGCATTTATAGTAGTAGGGCCAAAAATATGTGGCCACATTAGAGAGGGTGGCCTCTGTTGAGAGTGGCCACCAAGAGAGGGACGTCTGTATAATATAATTGCACATGAAAGAAGTATGGCTTATGTGCATAAGCAGGCAGAGGTTATTTTGTACTTTTGAGACTGTCATTGCTTTAATATATTACCAGAAGCCCATACCATTATGATGACGGCCTGATGCTGGGAGAGACACAGGAACCCTGCGCCACAACATTTTCAACTAGTCCACAGGACGCATACCTCTATTCGAATTGCTTTTCACCTGCAAAGTTCTCTCCAAAGATGAAACAGACAAGACTAAGGAGAGCATCTGGAGATCTCGCAAAGAATCCGGAATGCAACGGAGAAGTCCATAATGGGTAACTGCTGACTTGGTGTTTTGTGACGGTATTGTTGTTTATCTTCAGTGTACATGGTGTAGTGACAGTGGTTTGATGTCTTCATTGTAGTTTGCAGTGCTTTGTTGCAGCGCAGTGGCAGTACTTTGTTGTCTGAATTGTAACTTGGCAGTACTTTGTTGTCTGAATTGTAATTCGCAGTACTTTGTGGTCTCCATTGTAATTCTCTGAATTGTAGCTTAGCGGTACTTGGTTGTTTGTATTCTAGTGGCAGTTTTTTCACTACTTTGTTGCCAGCAGCATAGTGATTGTTAAGTGAAAATTCATTTAATACTAAATGTATTAGGTTTCTCTGTACATGCTACATCATGTATATTGGTGTCTCGTACAGCTTTCTTTTCTCTGTATAAATATTAAAACAACTGTATGAAATAGTAAGTTTATGCAGAAATTTGACCAGATTAGCTTTAGTAGCTACGTAATATAATCGTAGAATAGCTTAAAAGGTGCGTTAATACATGTAGTGCCTGCCTTCTGGATTAAATTCTGGCAGTCATACTTCCATTATTTCACTGTTCCTTAATTTTATGATCCTGATCATCATACATCAATTTTTCTTGGCTTATGCTCACTGCATGTTTGTAGCATATTTGTGACAACTAGCTAATTCCCATTTTCAGAAATGTACAATCCAATGGGAATGTCTCACCAATAAACAAACGTGGTGCATTCGCACCTTACAAAGATGTCGAGTTGGTTGCGGCGAAAGATGTTGATGGGGAGGAGTCCGAAGACATCCCATTTGGTTCTTTGTTGCAACCCAATCGGAAGAGTTCAACAGACAGCAATGCAAACAAACAGAACGGTACACTCCCGGGTCAACACGGGGACGTCCCAACCATGCCGTGGGAGGATGAGGCGAGTGGGGGATCCACCCCCAGCGGGTCCCTCGGAAATCGTAGCAGCCACAGCGCTACATCCGGATCTGGTCCAGATGACTTTGTTATGGTCGAGCTGGTGAGTAATTACTACACAGTTCATGCAATCAGAATGGGGCTGAGATTAAATGCTCCAGCCTCCATCTGACCTCAGAAATGTTTTTGATATACAATACATATTCTTCAGTTAATACAGTTAGATTTCCAGTGGAGTAACCTTGTTGTATCGTGCCCATTTGGGCAAGCTGAAAGTGCACTGTTCTTAAAAGGTTCAAGTAAAAGAATGAGAATATTCCTTTGTATGTAAATAGGACCGGATATAATCTAAAGTTTTGCATGTACATGTTATTTTTTTATTCTAGAAAACTCCTTTTGCTGGTCCAGATGGGAACTCTGACCTGGGCCGTTTCTATCGGGAATGCCAGGGAGCGCCACCTCTGAACCTGTTTCAGGATTCCACCAGCCTTCAGGACACTCTAAATTCCATCACGGATCAATTGGCGATGTTTGAAGCCAATGCACCGGACTTTGATGAATTTGTGAGCAATCTACAGGAAGCGGCAGAAGGCTAAAAGCTCCGGCTGCCTTTATTGGGCAGATTTTTTCCCTGCTCTTTTTATCTCGACAGCATTTGACCTGACACATCGGTCTGTCTCTTTGGCAGCCACCCAATATGCATGGTAATATTTTAACCAGATGAGGTAGATAGCCGCGTAAAGATGCACACCGGGATTTCCACTGTACTGAATGACCGCTAAGACAGAGTACAATTCTACTGGTTTACTGAGTTTCTCAGTTCTTTGTTTGGTCTTTGCTGTTAAAAAAACTCAACAGTTTGTCACTTGTATTACCAGTCAATTGCATAGATCCTCTCACTTTTAGGTTCCCTTTACCATCTCGAGAATATACTTCCAATGTAAATATTGAAATCAGCTGTGTTTTGTACAGATATTAAATAGAACGTAAAGGTAGTCACATAGAAGAAGCCGGGTAGTACCACGGTGCTGTTGCTGTAACTATAATGTCAAATGAGTTGCTAGAACTCTTCTGTGTTTGCAGTCGTAGCAGCATGCCAATGTCTTGTGTTGCCTGACTAGACCCTAGGCGTAACATATCTGCTATAAATAATGGGACATATTAACAATAAATTTCTTCTATACCAGCATTATACTTGTGCTGTTAGTGGGTGTGTTCTCAGGAATTGAACTTTTAAGTTCAGTTAGGAGAACTTCTACTAATGTCAGAGATATTGAGTGTACATAACTTGCATTTTAGTCAAGTAGTGTCTTGTAGCTTTGTGTGCCTTTAATCTTATTAGGGCAGTTCCATTTGAAGTGACAATGGGATTAAGTAGTGATCGCTAATAAATTTTCTGTTATTGGCCATTTATAAAATTTCCTTTAAACAAATGGAAACGTCGGGTTTCTACCGGCCACCCAAAAGCTTCAATTAAATGGAACAGCCCTAACAATACTGTATTATATGATTCATGTGGCCCAACTTTTAGTTGCTAAAGTAGTGCATACATCTTACTATATGTGTACTGGTTTCAAATTTCTTTGGTGCTTTAGTTTTTTTTGCCTGCAGAATGATTTTAAACCTGTGCGATGTAGTGTTGATTGTGTCAAGTGAACTATAAGCTCTCCTTGCTTCAGACTTTCGGAATAGCTTTTAAAACTGACAATTCTGTCTAAATTTTAATGTCCTATTGTACAAAATATCAATTCTTGTTAAAAGTACAGTGCGTGGTTATTTTCCATTGGAAAAGTGTTAATCAAAAGGGGGCAGAAAAAGATAAGGTAAAATCTTCTAAACTTTACATTGGTCTCGTTTGCAGTTTTTCTCTTCTAAATACAGCACGAGAGCATGATGACTGTGAGATAATGATGCTGGCTTCACTTGTATAAATGCTGCTTTTGATGAAGTTTGCTTTCTACCTCTTTTGCCAACTATCAAAGTTGTAGCAGTATGTATGTGAAATCAAAAAGTTTTTGTAGTTATATAGCATAGTGCACATTGAGTTTATGCTGTAAATTGCCAAGGCAGACGGATGATAAATATTGTATTCAGTTTAAAAAGCTGTAAGATTGTACCTAATTAAAATTTAATTCAGTGCATGTTTTGAATAACAGCAAAATAACATTTAATCAAGTGGGAAGCATTTGTTCTCCTTCTGGTACTTTGTACAGTATAATATGTTTCTATGTGTCTGCTGAAACAATATGTACCCCCTATATTGGAAGATAAGCAGCATGTTCTACATGTACTTTAGTATAAGAGGTACGTGCACTGCAGGCTAGTGGAACAATTTTGTTCCAAAAGGGCATTTCTACGAACATTTATCAGCTTATTATAGTAACTTATTATGATAATAATATTAAAAATAAGTAAAATAACATTGTTACAGAAATATGTAGCACAAGAGATTTTGATTAATTTTATGGCCAAGAAGTTGAGCCATATATGTGAATTTAGTATTGGCATAAATAGCCTATTACCCCTGGTACTTCTACTATTTTGATATAAAATACAACCATCACCCTGTAAAAACAAATTCTTTACATTTGTAAATGTTATTCGATGACTATTTCTGATGTCCCTGTTCAATACAAAACATAGCATACTAGTAGTTCATGAATTATTGCTGTCTTGACACTGCATTCTTTGTAATGATCTCCAATTGACAAGAATTATTAGTGTGTTATTTTAATATTATATATTGCATGAATCTTTTTTCAAGATGATTGAAACTCGCATGGATCAACAGAGAAGTTGCTTTTTGTCAGTCCACTTGTTCAATATTCAGGTTGTAGAGAAATTGTAATGGTCACTTGACCAATAAGTATTAGTTAAACCTACCTGCTTCAGCAGTTGTATGTTCTTGTTGTTCACCTATACCCCTTTTCAGTGTTCTAGATGTGATACGTTTACCGGGTATTCCACAATTTTTGTTGTGTCAACAAGCTATGGCAGGCCCACGTTGGCAAAAATCTCCAGGATGCAGCCTGTGCATTGTATAATATAATTACAATTGTGTAATTTCTCTCTCTCTGTAAATACAAACTATTCCTTGTGTCTGTTGCATAAAGCTTATTTGCTGGTTATCACAAAATTAATCAGTCAACTCAACGGAGCTAAAATGGAATCGGGTAAACGTTAAGCGTAAAGGCATGCCTAACAAACTTTCTACGGTGATGCTAGAAAGTGGAGAATTATGCCCCATGCTTGTCACACAAACACCCAAACACACACAAAATGACACCAAGCCTACATATAATTTCAGCATATTAATCTTTTCCGTACTGGAGTGGTTCAGTTTGTACTGGCCTGGTATTAATCAACTATGGATACATACATGTGTTTTTTGTTGCATTTTGATGTACAGCGGTCCCTCTCTAACAAGGTCACCCTATTTGCCAATTAGAGCAGTGGCCTTTGGTGAGAGGGAGAACTAAATACATTGTTAGTAGGAGCAGCAAAGATTTATGGCCATATTAGACAGGGTGGCTTCTGTTGAGAGGGGCCACTAAGAGAGGGGCCACTGTACATGTATTAAAATACCCTTAGTCTGGGCTGCAAATAATTCATGGGTGAAAAGAGTTACATGGAATTTGGGCAGAAAAACAAGCATGGGGTACAGGTGTATTGAGTTTAGAGACGGTGTGCCTGGAAGGTGGTTGGTGTTTCAGCAGGGTGAGCATATATATATTGCTTGCAAGGATGAGTTCTAATAGGCAGTTAAAACACTGTCACACAGAAATTTGTTGATGATTGATGGGGAGTATTGTACAATGCACTTTCGTGTGTACCTTGTGCACATTGCCTCGTTTGAGGGGTGTACTGAATAAAGTACGAAACAAAAAGTGGAGATTCTGTTTTTGTGGCCGCCTTCCCTTCCCCTATATGGAGAGTCTAAAACTGCACCCTTACATTTCACCTTGAGTGACCTGTCAATGTCAGTCAAGGTCACTCAGATTTTGAAGACATTCTATCTTGTGGTGGAGCCGAGTCGCGTTTTAGCACTGTTGAACACAAATAGGAAGTTCTATATGGGGAGGGGGGGGGGTCCAAATGTGTCATCAGATTTGCCCCCAAGTAACTTGGATAGGCCAAGTTCAAGATCACTCCTATTTCAAATCCTTTATCTTGTAAGGATACAGATATGATACTGCTGATAGCCATATCATCAGATTTGAGCTTGAATGATGTTGATCGGTCAGCCACTTGCATTTCCAATTCTTGTGTGCAGACATCTGTTGAAAATTCAAAATTTTTAAATTAAAACTTTTGTGGCACTTTGTGAAATTTTTTAACATGGGAGTCAATGGGAAAATCCTAAAAGGTGCAACATCTTGAAAACGGCTGATCGTAGGCAAAACGGATGAAAATTGTGGATTGGTGGTCCCAAGTACTGCACATGTAGGGTACTTTTCATGTCTAATTCTATGAGTTCAGTTTGGGATCATTTGGTGCACTTGGCAAAATTTCCGATGTTTAAGATATGCGAAAGGCTATTGCTCCTCCAGTTTTCATGCAATTTCAACCAACCTTGTTGGTCATGGGGGAATATAGGCGATTACTTTTTTTGGCATTCTGCTGAAATTTAAACAATTTATGGTGCTCTGTACATGGTAGCATATGGGGCTGCAAATTTCAAAATGCTACTCTTACAGTTTGTATCCAATCTGAGCCAAACTTATTTGCCTTAATTACTTGCCAAACACATTAGCAAACCAGAACACAAAGATTTGGACCATAGCACAAAGTTTGGGTTAATTCATAAAGGGTGATCCATAATGTCAAGGTTTGGGTTGGATCATAATGGTTTGAGATATATATATGTTTATTCGTAATCAAATGCAAATAAATTTGTTAAATGTTAATAAAATGTAAGAATATATAGACCAAAAAAAAAAAAAAAGAGAATAGAAAAAAAAAAGACGGACTGTTCTATCATGACATTAATTTACGCATAAGTGGTGAATGATAGAGTCAATATCGTCCTTTATCTGGGGGTCTGTAGACACGTCCCACTTCATATACATAAAATCTC
>JAAUYG010104410.1_pt1 | contig 11098 bp, 10 predicted proteins | sample 7278091 | NCBI WGS metagenome assembly JAAUYG01 (sample SAMN14350201, study PRJNA611818) | marine sediment metagenome | isolation source: surface marine sediment (0.6m) | place: French Polynesia: Moorea | collected 2018-08
ACACCACTTGTATATTTTCAGTATAAATATCCCTCTATTTTAACACCACCATCAATTTAAGACCCTATTTTGCTGGCTGAAGGGGCGGTCTAAAATCGCAGGGACCACTGTTATGGGGTGGTCGTTTGAGTCGGGTTCTACTGTACTACCATATGATATACTAGGGAGTACCTTGGTGGGAAAATTTCCCCAAGGTACCTGAAGAAAACGCATATCATTGACTGAAGCTTCATATGACACAATGTGATTTGCTAAGGGGTACAATAATGCCAAGGGTAGTTTGAATTTTGAATCAAACAGACTACAATGTATTCATGTTGCAATTATTTTTGATGCAAAATACTCCGTATTGTTAAGCATTACACAAGAATGCATAAAAACTCAAATTTTTCAAACTTGCTTTATTAAATGCACCTTACTGAGACCATATACATAAATATAACTGTAAAAAGTTCAAATAGAAGAATTAATATCGGTACATCTATAACAAGGCAACCAAGATCTATCACCACTTTATGCCGGCTAGCAGCCTCCTTGTAGGTAATAGGTAGCACATTATGGAAACTTATTAACAAAATGACGAATTTTCATGCTTGAAAATATTGCCAAGGTGGGCTTTATTCAATCCTGTGCTTTTTTCTTGTTTATAAAATGTTTTGAATATATTATACGTCACAGACAAGTCACTGATTCTAAGTCATTACTGGCCACTACTCGAGAGCAGATGACAGTAGCGGTACCAAGAATTAACACTAATCTACCCATGGCAAGCATTTGATATTAAACAGAAAAACATGCTTAATTGACATGTGGCCTTCACTGTTCACTGTCACATTGCAAGTCTCAGATGAATTCCCAAATTTTCTCAAAACTTATTTAACTGTGCATGTATTTCATGACTACACAAGTCCAAGTTTGCCTGAAGTGCGACATGGAAAATACCTTTGCTAGCACCGGTGTGAGACTTAACAGTACAGTATTTACAGTATCGGAACAGGATCGAGTTGTCACTAGAAAAAAAAAATATGCTGTCAAACTAATGAAACTATACCACCGGTTTGAACGAGGATATGAAATACCATCTGCTAAAAAAATATGTAACCAGCAATATTAAGTCATTAGCAACAAGAAACAAACACCAAGACTATAGGCCTAACTTACACTAAAAGGTCTACGATAATTTCTCTTACAGTTTTTAAAGATATTAACATCACATATTTATGCTAGATGTTTCTTGCTGGTGTAAAATTTAACTCTTCTACCAAAAATTCTACTGAACAGAAATAAACATCATTTGTGACCACTTTAGAATTAAGACTACACCCGGAATAAAAAGCACTTCCTAGCAGTACCAAAACTACATTTTCAAAGTTTATTGGTCTCAGAATAAGACCACCTCACAATGAAGATTAGTCTGTAACACACCCATCGGTGATTTTAATTTTGAAGTTCTACTGTTTTTCTGGTAAAAGTGGGATACAAATTTTAAACATAGAACAAAGTCACTGTTTAAATACTAAATAACGCCACAAAGTACATGTAATTTTACAGTGCCACATCTGAGATCACGTATAATAGAGGTTCTGGTACACCCAAATATACACGTACCACCGGACATGCAGGTTCATTAATCTACAGGCACACCCACCCATTCTTTCTGTGCTTCAACCAGCATAAAAACAAACTTCATTCAACCTATGTTACGCATAACAATACTTCATACATCAGCAATCAGTCAAGGTAAAAACTGGGTCATATAAAGGTGATCTTGTATTTTTTAACAAAATATATATATATTTTAAAATTGAGCTGTTGTAACCATGGCAACCTTTATTATATAACTGATTTTTTACACCAAGAAGAAGAATTGTATACAGGTTGCTATGGCAACATCTTAGACTTTACATCAAAAGGAATGCACCGGTGTCACCGTGTACATGTTATTGTACATCCCACCCATGAATATGATCGTTAACTGTAACCCACTTACTATACATATTACATATATACATATGGTACAACAAAAGGCAGTATTTTAGCATACAAACATGACATGACTAGTTTACTTCTTACGGATCTGACCTAAGCCAAATCCTGTGGTACCGTCCCCAGTTCTTTCCATTCGACGTCGTATCGCCTCATGTGACACCATTTTCCGATCAGTCACCTGACCAATGGCCGCCATGGCATCGATGAACATCGAAGTGGGGTTCACCCTCCATCCAAACTCACTGGTCGCGTAGTCGAAGGGGAAAGTGTGGTGGTAATTGTGGAAGCCTTCTCCCACGGCGAATAAGGAAACGAAGAAATTCTCAACAGGGCTTATGAAGCGATCGTACGGTCTGCTACCCCAGTCAGAATGAGCTACGCTGTTCACGCACCAGGTGGCGTGGAGAACGGCGACATATCTTAGAACGCCACAGATGCAGAACGAAGTCAGGGCACTCTCCCCCCAGAAATACCATGGCAACATCGTGGGTAGCACGAAACACAGCAGTACCACTGATGGCAGGTACAGCCTGTAATGTGGAAATACAAGGAATTAAAGTACAAGTTTTGTCAACTGCGGACCTCAAGGCCTCCAATGGGCAAATATTAATTCTGGCAAATCTTTCTTTTTACAATAGTTCACGTTAACTTCAACAAATACACATTACAGTGGTGAAACTGTGGCCACATAAAACAGGTGGCCTTTGGTGAGGGAGAAAACTACAAATTATGTACTCAGTGGTAGTAGTGGCATAGAGTTTTGGACGCAATTTAGAGGGCAGTCTCTGTAGAAAGTGCCCACTATGAGAGTTATCACTGTAATTATAGACAAGCCTCCAGTTCAGACAGCTGGTTTTATCTAAACGTTTGGCTGTACGTACTTTCTCTGTACCATACAGACGGGGTCGGCCAGGATATCCGCTACGTCCAGGACTTTCCCTCGTTCTGCCACATCCGGGTGCTTGCGCACCAGCAGCCAGCCCATGTGGGAGAAAAAGAAACCTCTCTTGGCATTATGTGGGTCGGCATTGGTCTCCGAGAACTTGTGATGCACGCGATGATCACGGCTCCATTCAATAATATCATTCTGTGAAAAATAAAGAAACACATACACATTATATCTGTAGATCAAAATTGTATCATGAGGCTAAGGAATCCGTTATGGATTCGTAATGTACAATTTGACTTTTTATTAACAAACGATTAGCACGATTAATAGGTTTACTGGAGATATACATTAGATGGTACACTGTACAGTAGAGCCTATCTTCAAAGGACCCATTTCTGATCAAAACTTATTAGTGACTGTGTGCATACATATATGTATGTTAATCAATACTTTTTGTAAGTGGTGCTTTTGTCAGAAACATATGTGGTCTTTAGAGACAGGTGGTCTATCTTGGCATTGTCAAATCAAACAGGCTTCATTCCTCAAGCAATCACCACAAGTGGTATTCTTGACAGCATATTCCAACAAATATTTTTGCTTCTAATATTGATAAGAAGATTACTGTTACACTTAGGAGTTGGAGGACTAATATTAGTATGAGATTATCATAAACTGATTGGATAATCCTTCTCTGCATACCAACAAACATGGTGAAAGTGTACGATGTACAGGATACAAATCACGTCCTCGTCTGTCACCCCAGAATATGGGTCATATGGGTCAAACACCATCAACTATGTCAAGACACATAATTGCTCCACAGCAATTACAGACAGAGGTTAATTGATGTACCGTACAGTGCAAGTGCCTGCATATGACTACCGGGTAAGTGTATCAAACCCTTTGGGTTCAAGGCCAGATGGAAAACTAAACTTACCCAATAACTAAAAGACCACTTAACCTTGTCGTCATCAATTAGAAAACATACCGATGGTTGTAGAGATTGTATTAATCGGTACAATGCTGAACAACACTTGAATTAACCCCAGGCACATGTAATGTGCATGTGCATTTGGTGTAAGCCCCACAAGTAGGCAAAGCATTAATGCGTATTAACATCACTTCAGCAACACTTAAGTATAGTGATCATTATTTCCGAATCCATTTTGGTATTTAAAGAGAGCCCAAAAAGAAAAGAAATCAGTTGGTACAATTGGGATATACATTGCAGTGAGGCACAATTAAGTGCTGTATTTCATTTCAAACTCATTTTAGCCCCTGGCTGTACCTAAACAGACACTCTGGATCAGTGCATCCTGCTCCAGACACTCTCGATCAGTGCATCCTGCGTACAGTTGTAGTATGTACTGGTAGGTATGGATACAGTGGTAAATGCTATGGCGCACATGATCTACATGTAAGCCTGGAATCACATGATGAATCATGGACAAAACTGCACAATAGCCAATAGAATGGCCAATATGCTTTTTTGTTGAATGGTGGTTCTCCAAATTCGTTGGAAAGTCTCAAGTCACCAAAGCCAAGTACTGCCATGTCACTGATAGGTACAGCATATAACATGTATAATGTCAGTAAATTCTTGGCAATGCTCATACCGAAATAAAGAAACCAGTCTGGGGGCACATTCACCTTGCACACTCTGAAGCTGCTTGGCCCAGTTTAGTCAGCAACCATAGAGGGTGTAGAAAATGGCCCCTCAAGGCAAAGGACTCTGTTCTTTCAATTCCTTGTCATGGTACATTGTAATGTCATGAATGTTCCCATAGGAATATATTGACAAAGGAAACAGGAAATAATGGCCATTAATTTTCCCTGATTGGGCACTTTCACATGTTCCAGTGACACACGAGTGTCCCACATGGTGACCTAAGTTCCAGTTAACGTCACAGTTAAGGACAAAAAGGTTGGGGGGAAGGGGGTTGGGGGGGTTGGGGGGGGAGTGGGTGGCCTGGGGGGGAGGGGGGGATGTACTAATCAGTTTGTTGCACCACTCAACATGCCCATACATTTTTACCACATCCATGTACATGTATGTAATCACATCCCACTGTGCCAACTGGCCAGAGAATATTTTAGAATTGAGCAATATGCCTATACAGTGCCATGACATACTGTGCTGTACACTACTATGAAAGTTTTGCCTAAAAAGTATACATATTAGCTCATAATGCTTTCATGGCATCTACCATAAGGAGACCAGCTAGAGCAGATGATGAAGACACCCATTCTAACAAAGCGATCAACATGCATGTCTTGCAAAATTATCCAAAGATAATCACAATTCGCTGTCACTCGAAAACCAGTGGCTTCAGCCTGCAGCTATGAGTGTCCTCTGATGGACAATTCCACCACCACCAGCAGCCCCACATCCCACTCCTCCCAAGTAGAATAGCTGACCCTGTAAGCTGTACGCGATTTCTGCCTTCAAGCAGACCCGTCCAACTTACCTGAAATGCCATGGAGTTACAGAGAGCGAGGAATATGCGTGTCGGAAGTTTGGCTCGGTAAGATCTGTGCGCCCAGAGTCTGTGCGCCCCGGCTGTCACCCCTAATCCACTCAGACAATAGAACACCAATGCTGAAGAAAAGATACACATAACATATGCATAAGTTTTTAATTAACCAAAATATGAATGTATCACCGGGTATTGGTAAGCCCATAATTTCAATGGGGGTGCCCTTGTTCAGAAAGGGCCGACTTTAATAACTAGAATTTTAAAAGTTAAACCTGAATACCAATGTCATTTGATATATGTACATGTAGCTGAAATTGCAGCTAATTGTTCAGAAAGGGATCACTTTAATAACTAGAATTTTTATGTAAAGTTGCACCGTAATCCCATGCTTGTTATTTGATACATGTAGCTCAAGTCGCCATTGCTAATAATTTTACTGTAAACATTTAAGTAACAGATCATCAAACAATTATAAATCAATAAATCAAGAAGCTTCTTATTAAACAGTTAAACCTCAAAGAACACACCAAGCAGTGTTTAAAAAAAATATTTTTTTACTAAACTTAGAGACTATTCATTTTTATATCTCTTGACAGTTATAAAAGAATAGATTGCCAAGGCCCAGGAAGTTATGACTACAAGGATGATTATGATTACTTGAAAGGGTGTAATTGATTACAATGAATTATGATTACAATTATCCCAGTTCTACTTCACACCTGAAAGCATATTTGTACTCACTAGCAAGCCAGGTCTGCCATTTGGCCCAGATGAGTAAGTATACCCCACACAGCGCCGCCAAGTGGAGGTATATAAACCAGATCACATTTCTCCACACAATCTTTACTGGAGCGGGCTTCTGCGGGTAGCTCGCCTCCGTCAGGACGGGTTCCACTGCATCCGAGATCTTCACATCATCAGAGAAGTGGATTATGTCTGGGTTTCTTGGTGGCATGTTTGAATTGTTTCCTTTTTTGCCCTTGATTAGTAATTCTGAAAAATTCTGAAAAAAAATTCACGATATGTCTGACGCTGATACAAATTAATGTACGTAGAATGCGGTTTTCTTGCAAAATAGTCAGATCCCCTTTCTGGTGTTTCTACATCAAACAGGTACTTACTAGTAAGTATCATATCCATATACACGGTACATATACTATACTATGTACAGATGCAAACAAAGAATTCAAAGGACTTGGGGGTGGGGTGGGGGATAAATTACCAGAAGTTGAATTCTCCATTATGTCTACCACTTAATTGCAGTCAAAGGATCAAATGCACTACAGTAACCACACAACTTTCCATGAACAGTGAGTGACCAACAGCCCTTGTTGGTCACAAAAAGAAAGAAAGAAAAAGAAAGTGTGACCACACAGCCCTCTTCATTTTGTTTCCCAATATCCCCCCCCCCCCCCGGGTATACCCCTCCACACCCCACATCACCGTTACACTGAAACCACATGAACCCCAAACCACCATCTCTCACAGTTACCATTGTAACAAGGTAGCCATGCATGGAGGTTTTCCTGGTAGGCATGTGTTTGTACTTGAAAACTTTCCTTTTGTGTTTATGCAGTACTCCAGGATATATATAAGTGGGACTGTGTGAAGGAACTTTGAAAGTGAGTAAGATTTTACTAGTAGCAGTAAAACAACACCATAAAGTGACAATATGTAAAAGAAACCCCCTTTTTTTTTGGGGGGGGGGGGGGGTCATAAAGTTGCTATGAAAATGTAATTTGGAAATTAAACCAATGCTGGTCAAGGTGCATGATCAAGACAATTTTAATTAATAGCATTGGTCTTAGATAAATATCTTGAATGTACAACATGTAAGTATAATTTGCATTAATAATAATAAAAAAAAGATTTTCAGAAAGACATGAAGGAAACAAAAGGCTTAAAAAAGAAAATATGTATATTCTATTAGAAGACATTTTATAGAAGAAGAAAAAAGAGAAGGAATTAATGAACGGTAAAGGAGAAACCCAGACTCTGAGAAAAAGAATTAGAACAGGCAAAAACTTCTTATCAAAATACTAGATAAGAGAAACAAAAGCAAAGCAACTATGGAGAACAAAAGAAATATAAAGGATAGAATATAGAGGGAAAGAAATCAAGAGAAAACAATTACTACTAAGAAAGGAAAAAAGAAATACATTAAAAGGAAGAAAGCAAAAAAGAATGGAAGAAAGTAAATGAAGGAAAGAAGAAAGGATGAAGAAAAGGGAGAAAGAAAAAAGAAAGAAAGAAAGAAAGAAAGAAAAAGAAAGAAAGAAAAGAAAGAAAGAAAGAAGGAAATATAGAAAGCAAAGAAGAAAAGGAAATTCAGAACGTAGAGCCATACCTGAAATGTTACCCGATCGGTATGTTTCTCCGACAGTCAACTTCACAAGTTTACGTTCAGGTACCTCAGCGGTTTCTCTTTATAGTGTCTCTGCTTTGAACAGCCGATACACGCACTCGTTACACGTAATCAAGCGCAAGCCCTTGACCAGCGATCACTCAGTCGATCATTCAGTGTGACTATGTCGAAATGTATATCATCAACTGTGATCAAAGGACCAAATCTGACGAAACACACATCCCTGCCGTCACCACTGGTCACTGGGCTCTAATCACAACTAAATTTAGACGGCTACGGACTAGAACTCCTTGTCATAAGATCCACTCCAGACCTGTACGTGAAGTCCTGAAAGAGTTGAGCATGTGGATTGCTGACGAGTGCTTTTGCCCCGTGAAGTGGTCAACAGCGTGCACGTGGACCGACTGGGATTGGACGCCTGCAGCAGTAGCAGCTGTAGTGGCGTGATCGCGCCATACTAGCAGCCTGACTATCTGGGCCAGTTCACTACAAACGTGGATGACGTCAAACTTTATGAATGAACAGCCGTGAGCCAATGAAACGGGCCGAAAGTGCGCGGGAAATATTAAGTAGCCGCCTTCCAGCAGTTGCAGCAGAGTGTCATTGTAACCATATGTGGTCCTACCGGCCTGTGGCCAAGCCTCATACAGTTCTCCAATGAGGTGATCGTGGCGGAAATTCATTAAATAATCAATAGCATAGATGAAGTTTGACTAGATGTTTCTGGCGTGGTGGTTTAGTAGTCTTCTTCTAGTAACGTTAGCCCGGGAACGTTAGTATACCAAATAACGTTACAAGTCCTTTACCAATACAAAACGCTACTCCTACAGTTTTCAACCCATGACAGCCAAACGTCATGTGGACATTGGCTACCATGGTGGAATACAGACTACTACTTTTCATGCCAATCGGCAAATTTTATTATTTATTTATTTATTATTTATTTATCAGTACGTTTATCCTGGGTTACAAAAAAACACTGTATTCTTCCAGCACCGCCCAACAGAAAACAGCTAGAGAGTACAGAAAAAAATAGCGAATATAGTATTCAATAAGAGAACATCGTCAGTTTCTTAAAAGCAAGGATGTTGACATGGATTCTTGTTAAAAGTCTCCTGTAAAGTTTCTTAAAACCATCTAGACTGCTTGCACTTTTTAACTAGAGGCCCGGGGGGCCTTGACGCTCTGCTTGAACTGAAGACCTTTGCATATATAGTAATGATAAACGAACACCATTGTTGGTAGCTGGCAACCTTTCTGCGTGCATATAAAATTATAGTAAAAGAAGGACGTATAAGCGCTGAGCTTTTTGCCCAACATCAAGACATCAGGAAGACCCAATACAGAAGAATGTTTTGAAAAAGTTTTAGAGATAGAATATATTATTTTAGGTATTAGATGCCAACTGCTCATTGCAGCATTATAACAAGCATTTAGATTTATAATGGTAACCAATTTTCTCATGTTTGGATGGGCTCCAATGAAAATTGTGGGAGAAAACGGTCATGTGTTAAGAAAATTTCAAAATGCTATATTTTTTAATTTTTGCCAGATTGCCAAAAAGGTAATAGCCTGTATTGCCCCATGATTATGGTATAAAGTTTGGATAAAATTGGATGAAAATTGGGGGAGGACTAGCGATTTGAAAATGATAAAATAGGAAATTTTGCAAAGTGCATCGAATGACCCCAAACCAAACTCAAGCAATCGGTTATGAAAAGTACCACACATGTAAACACTTGGACCCCGAGTCCCAAATTTTCGTCCGTTTGGCTCTACGATCAGCCGTTTTCGAGATATTCCACATCTTAGGATTTTTCTGGTGACTCCCATGTTAAAATTTCAAATTATATGTACCATAAATTTTGTAAAACTTAGTCGATTGCCACGAAAAGTAGAGCCTGCATTCCCAATGGTAAGCAATGGCCTCATAAAGTTAGGTGGGATCCGATGAAAACTGTGGGAGAACTAGCGTTTGGAAATTTCCAGCTCCATGTGGTACTGTGTTAACAAAAATGTCAAAGTGCCATATTTTTTGTAACTTTTGGGAAATCGCCAAAAAAAGGAAGAGCCTATATTAGCCCCTGATTATGATACTTTATATGAAGTTTGACTGAAATCTGATGAAAACTGTTGAAGGAGTAGCGTTTTGAAATTGTAGAATCAGAAATTTATCAAAGTGCACCGAATGACCCCAAACCAGAATCAAGCAAGCGGCAGGAAAAGTACCCTACATATGTTGACCCTAGTACCCCGAGTCCCAAATTTCCGTCCGTTTGGCTCTACGATCATCCGTTTCCGAGATATTCCACATCTTAGGATTTTCACATTGACTTCCATATTAAAATTACAAAGTGCCATAAATTCTGTAAAACTTGGCCGATTGCCAAGAAAAGTAATAGCCTGTATTCCCCCATGGTAAGCAATGGCCTCATAAAGTTCAGACCACATCGGATTAAAACTGGGGGAGAAGAAAAACTTTCAGCTCCATATGGTCCTGTGTTGACAAAATTTCAAAGTGCCCTAATTTTTGTAATTTTTGGCAGATTGACCCCCAAAAGTAATTGCCTATATTCCCCCCATGAATAACATATTTATCATAAAGTTTGGTTGCAATAGGACCAAAACTGTGTGCTCCCATAGCGTCCCATGTTAACGGAAACGGAAAAAAAAGTCGCAAAAAATCGAAAATAAAAAATTTTGAAAAATGGAAAAAAAAAGTGTCTGGAGATATATTATTAGGTAGCTTTCCACAAAATTTGGCTTGGATCGATGCAGCGGTTTCTGGGAAAACCCGAGTTAAAGGACGGACGACGGACGCCTGTCGCCATGACAGTAGCTCTGGTTACAGACTCAAGCAGAGCTAGGAAGGAAGGCAAATTATTCCATATTACAGGACCCATATATCAAACAGGTGCTGTTTAAAAGCCTCTCGTTGACGTTAGGCACGTATAAATTACCATTGACATTACATGGGGCAACTGTCATGTAAGTGTTTAAGGCCATCATGGGCCGGGGTCAGTCGGTGTATTTACAATTTTCGACAACCTTATCCCGAAAATGACTGATTGGAGAGATTACTGATTACTTTTTAGCTCTGCTGTGCAGTAGCACAAAGCAGAGCTAAAAAGTAAGAGCCTATATCAGCCCCACATTACGATACTTTGCATGAAGTTTGGTTAAAATCCAATAACTGTTGAAGGAGTAGTGTTTCGAAAATCGCAGAATCGGAAATTGTGCAAAGTGCACCGAATGACCCCAAACCAAACTCAAGAAATAGGGCATCAAAAGTGCCCTACATATGTGTACTGTAGTACCCTGTGTGGAGTGCCACAATTTTTTTTTTATTTTTGGCAGATCGCCAACATATCCATAACT
>JAAUYG010224162.1_pt1 | contig 11098 bp, 15 predicted proteins | sample 7278091 | NCBI WGS metagenome assembly JAAUYG01 (sample SAMN14350201, study PRJNA611818) | marine sediment metagenome | isolation source: surface marine sediment (0.6m) | place: French Polynesia: Moorea | collected 2018-08
ATTTAGAGAGACCTGAGCTCACTGTTCAGCCAAAGGCAGTTCAAGGTTTGCGTGGACGTAAGGGTCAAGGTCGAACCAGGTCATCCAGTCCAGCTCCATCCAGGTCAGACGCTGCGGGAAAATTACATGAAGAGGCGACAGGATCCAGGTCAAGGTCATCGGAGGCTGCCGTGACCTCGAAAAAGCCAAAGTCAAGGTCACCCAGTCCAGCACCGAAGGAGAAGTCCACTGGTAAGAATGTGGCACTGTTTGTTTTGAGATTTGCGGCAGGCTTCTTCAACACGTGACGTGTCAAACCGATCCCCTCAAAACTTCCACAGAGAATTCTTTGATGGGTGTTAGCAAGAACTTGGCCTCAAAAAGAAGAGCGACATTGTCAACCTGGGTTGCTGCTCCTGACTACACAGAAGGAAAGACAGCTCTGTACTTCAGTGTTTCTTTGGTGTTCATGCTTTTCCCTTGTGTTCACAACAGGAATGTACCAACACTCGTCATTGAAAACGCTGTCAGGGACGGTGGGTCACACGGCGGAGGAGCGACTCGACATCCTGGAGAACAGAGACCGTATCATCAGAGCAGGTAAGGACGGACTAACCACGGTGGACTGGGGGTGAGTATTTGTTAGGGTGGATTCCAGTAGGTGTGAAGCCAATCTGACTTTGTAAGGAATTCTGGACAGCCAGAAAGGCTGCCATATCAGTGGATGCACGAGGGAGTGAGTACACCCACGAGTCGTCTGTGTATTTTCGTTTGTTTTGTGCCCTTTCGATCCGAGAAGAGACTGTGCACAACACACCTTCATTCCACGTTGACACAACAGTCACAACAGGGACACTTGTTTTGGATTGTGTTGTGTTGCTGACCTCATCAGAGAAACAACCTTTGTTTTGATGCTCAAAATGCAGCTTCATTCCTTTGCCTTGTTTGTAGAATTGGACAGCAGAGAAACTGATTTGACATCCAAGGTGCTCAAAGGAACCTGCCCTGACATGTGTCCGGAGACCGAGCGTTACAAGCGCGAGGCCAGACGGTTGCTACATCTGTACGAGATGATGCCTGCTGCTCTCGGTGCCAGTGTACGTTTCATCAGTTTTAACACCTCAATATTCACTGATAATCAAGGAAAGGGAATTTTATTGCTTGCTCTTTGGCCGCGCTGCTCTCAGCTGGCAGAGCGGCCTTTTTGAGTCACAATGCCCTCATCGTCATCATTGTCGACCCAGGATTCCCCCTCCCCCACACTTCCCGAGAATGCAGCGCATCCTCTAGGTTTATAAGAGGCCGTGTTTGTGGTCCCCCATTTGCTTTCGTTGCCTTGTCTGAATTCGCCCTGATTTCAGTTGGCTGCAACAGTTGGTGTGTTTGTTGTAGAGCCGTGAACTGCCCCGGGTGGACCACGCCAGGGCGGTGAAGGAATACAGTAGGTCCTCCGCAGATCAGGTGAAGAGATACATCTCTCAATGCATTTTCTGTTCTCAGACGTTTTTCTTTTTTCGGCGGGGAAAAAAGTAAACTTGATGATGATGTTTTTTAGTCAAAATTAGAAGAGCTTTGAAGTATTTCTTTCTCCGGAAAGTAAAGATGACACGAATTGTGTCAACATTTTCCCAGGAAATGCCGCTGCCGCACGAACTGCGTCCGTCTCCGGTGCTGAACAAAACGATGATCTACCTGCTGAACAACATCGCGGACAAAGGACAGGACGGCGCGTGGGCCGAGTGGTACGAGTTCCTGTGGAGCAGGACCAGAGGCATCAGAAAGGTCCGTCAGATTACTCAGTACTTTCCGTGTTGTGATCAAATCTCATCGAGCCGAGTTTCTCGAGGCCTGTTCCGGTTTCCGCGCCGTCTGTTGAAGTGCGCTGTAACTCCATGGCGAAAACCGCATTTACTGCTTTTGCGAGTAGCAATGCGCAATTGGAAGGGAGTGTCGTTTTGCACAGATTTTCCTGCAAAAGGGGGTTGACAGCAACTTGTTCTATCACACAAATAACACCACCCTTCGCTTCACAGGATGTGACACAACAACAGTTGTGCGACTTGGAGGCTGTTGAGTGCGTCGAGAAATGCGCGCGATTTCACATCTACTGCGCAGAGAGGTTGTGTGAGGAAGACTCGTCCGCATTTGACTCAAAAATTAACAGCGAGAATCTCACCAAGTGTCTTCAGGTATGCTTCTGTCTTGGAAATGCATTCAAAGCTTGCGGACGTTTCTATTTTGCAGTTCAACGATGATTATTTGTTTGCGTGGGGGGGGGGGTCACTTAACTCTCAAATGTTCTTGTTTCGCTGATGTTCAGTGTAGAAGCGACATTGTCCCGTTTCAGACATTGCGCGAGATGTATCATGACGTGGAGGCGAAGCACAGTTCCCGCTGTCCCAATGAACCGGAGTTCAGGGCTTACATGGTGCTTATGAAACTCAACGAGGGAGACATTCTCAGGTGCGAATTTGCATCTCCGTTTTTTTTTTTTGTTTTTGGGTCGCTTTAGGCCGCAGCCCATTGGAGTCACGTTGACGTCGTCGTTTTTGAAGACGCGGACACTCACGTCCACTCACCCCAGCATGGCAGTTCAGTTCCGTTTCAGCAGCCTTGTTGCAAATTAGTTAGCAGATCTGTACATGAATGATTGATTTGCAACTGTTCAGGGAAGAACCAACTGGAACAATTATTTCTTGCAGAGAGACGCAACAGTTGCGGGACGACGTGAGACAGTCCGCGGAGGTTCAGTTTGTTTTACAGGTCTACTCTGCCCTCAACAGCAACAACTACATCAGGTTGGTGTTTGTGCTTTACCAATCAAAATTTCTAAGCAAGGGACTCCTGCAGTTGTGCAGTAGAATTTTCTTCAAGTGTCAGTCCGAAAGATCGGAATTGGAGCTTTTGTTTTTGCTTCGCGAGGTTTGCTTTTATTCTGGTCACAGGCACTCTTTGTGTCGTCGTTGGGGGTGGGGGGCGGCTTTCTGCTTTATGATCGGACGGGGTGAGGCCCCGTTTTAAGCACATGCCACAACAGAAAAGCTTCGAGCGTTGTTTCCTGTTGCAGATTTTTCAAGCTGGTGAGATCGGCGACGTTTCTCACGGCTTGTCTCATGCACCGATACTTCAGTCAGGTCAGGATGGGAGCTCTCCGCACCATGAGCAAAAGCTACGTTCCTTCCATGCAGCCAGTGCAAGTAAGTTGAAAATCTTCCACATCAGTCCTTTGGCACACACGACATTTACCGGCAAAACAATAGGCAGTTGGACTTGCAACGTAAATCCGTGTTCAGTGACAGGAATGCTTTTCTGCGTTCAGTGTCCGTTGTCGGAGTTGGTGAGACTGTTGATGTTTGAGAGTGAGCACGAGGCGCAGCGGTTCTGTGAACATTACGGCTTCTACTGCGAGGACGCCCGCGTCTTCCTCGAGCGCAGCGCCTTCATCACGCCCGAGTCCAACCTGGCGCCCACCCGCGCCGTGCAGCTGGTGGAGAGCAAACAGAAAGTGCGCTCTGGGGAGGTACGTCTTCAGTCATTGGTGGACGGGATCAGTGCCAAACTTCTAGCTTTTCGCCAGTCAAGCCGATTTGGGTTTAGAGATCTCTTTTGTTTGATCCCCGCAGGCAAATCTGGCGGGGAGTGTGATCGTCAGCAAGCCTGTTACTTGTGCTTTGTTTTCAGGTTATGAATGGAGGACCGTTGCCGGCTAACATCCTCATCAAGCCCCTGTCTAGTTTCGACGAGAGGGGGCGTTTCACTCCCGCGCCTCAACCAGAAGCCGCGTCTCTACAGGTCGGTAGAATCAACCGATGTGTATTCAATTCAAGTCACAACCATTTGTACTTTTCCTCGTGCAGTTTCTGAGCGATGTGAGCTGTAACGGCGACAACATAATTGTAGCCCATTGCTTTTGTAAGGAAATTTTCTTCGGTCGGATTGGCTTCTGAAAAAAAGACGGAAATCTGAGGGAAAAAATGCAGTTACGAATTTCCCAGCAGCGCGAAATCAGCCTTCGAATTTTTCAGCTTTTACATTCCAAAGAAGCGCTCTTTTCAGGCCCTAGAGGCACTTTTTGTGACACTTTCCTGTTGCTGAAGATCATTGTTCTTGTGTTATAGACTCCACCCAGTGACACAGTGGTGGAGCTAGGTGTGCCTTCAGAAGTTCAACAAGAGGTACACTTATGTTCTGAAGTCTGCAAAGATTGTGAGAAAACTAGCAGTTGCTCAACGTTTTCCTTTCGGGCGAATTTGCTCTTCCAACGGTCACAGCTGGAATCTGAGATAATCTTTCCATTTTGCAGGCCATCAAGGATGTTGCAAGAGAACTCTTTGTGGAAGTGATCAATGAGATGTGCCGAGAACTGAGTGAGAACATGGTGAAAGCTGTGCACATGATGACAACGGAGACGGTCGAAGTTCGCGAACAACTGATATATGAAACTACACAAGAGTTGCTCAGGTTGGAGTCAACAAACAGAACATGTTGTTCGATTTTCTTTTCTTCTTTTGTCATTACGTGGACACCCATTGCACTGCTGGTGGGAGCCCCTGCCCCGACTGCAATGCATTGCACTGACGAATCGCGCTGCCTTTGCACATATTCCTGGTGTGCTCTGCTGAACACAGATAAAACTTCACCGACACTGTTCTCTTTGTAGGGAGGCTAGCAGTGAAGTTCTGCACATGGTCAAAGCAGACGAGGCACAGAAGGCTGCTGCAGCAGAAGCAGCTCGGCAAGATGAACTGAAACGCCGCGTGATGCAGCAACTGGCTGATGAGGTCCTGTCTGATGCTGTGAACGAAGCGATCAGAGATGTCGCCAGTGAACAACACAGGTTAAAAAGAAAGAACAGACAAACTTGAAACTTGGTACACCTGGGGTAAAACTCATGCCGACAGGAAGAATCAAGAGGAAAAAAATTCTGTGTTTTAGGGGAACTGAAGCGCGGTTGAACAAAGAGAGCGAAGCGAGGGTCAGTGAACAGGAAGTCAATGAACTGGTCGCCAGCACTGTGATACAAGAGGCCGGCAGAGTTGCGGCAGAATTTCACCAGACTGAGGTGGGATATTCTTCCTTTGTGGGTTGAGCGGCCTGAATGCTTCACTCTGTCGTTGTCGTTGTTGTAAATCGACTCTCTCTCCAAACCATTTATGACCGTGCGGCCTTGACGCTGACAAGTGTCCCTGTTTTGTTGAAATTTTCCTTCATGGTTTTCAAGGTGCATCTGGTGGGTGTCAATTTTCATCCTCCAGCGTTAACACAATCTTCTCAAGTTCCTGTTTGAAAGCTGAACGGAGAATTTGCATTTCAGGTGGTTGAACGGTTGGAGAGACTGCGCAGGAATGAAGCCGCGGTTCGTACTCTGCGCATGTCGCGCTGGTGGCGCCACTGGAAGAACGCATGCGCGAGCAGAACGAGGCTGAAGCGCAGCATGCTGACCTTCCCGCCCGCGCCCTCTATGCGCAGTCCCAGGCAACAGGTACAGTGCGCACCCTCGTGTCAAACAGGACAACACCGTGGAATTTATCAAGTGCCGGAAGCAGGGACAGTACACAGGGCTCACAAAATGCACAAGCTTGTCAAGTTTACAATGGATTTTTACGCCCCAGAAAACCTATAGTTCTGCCTCAGTTCAACTTTTCAGCGTCCTTTGCTTGAAGAAAACTGCGAAAGCAAGCGTTAACGAGTTTTTCGGGTTTCGCAGCTGCGTGATGTGGTTCCTCAGTCCCGCGGGGTCTGTGAAGAAGCTGTGCACCTGGGAAACAGCGCACTGCTCACACTGGAAACGCCTCCATTGGTCCGGCTGGGTAGAACCGCCAACTACATAAACATGGCGATCCACAGGCACAACCAGGCGAGTTCTCTTTGCTGGAAAACGTCACTTTTCTGAGGGAGGAAATGTGAACACACTTACTTGGCAAAAGTTCCAAAAAATGCTTGACAACATTTGTTCTTCTAAGTTGCGCCAGGCTTTTCGTATTTCTGACCAAATTCTGTTTTTCTACTTCAACAGAAAGTCAGGCGAGAAGCTGCCTGGCGTCCACTGAACATCGTGCAGGCCGTGTCGCAGAGAATGCTCGACCTGTATGCTGACGGGAACGCACCATTCCCAGGTTTGATTTGTGCATATCAGCACCGATCAGACGTTCAGTTTTAAGTGAAATCCATGGAATTCGCAAAGCGCGATTCATATTCTGCAGGAAACCAGTATCTTTGTTGTAGAGCGCCATATTTTCTGGAAATTGATGCTGTCGCTTCCGACCGAAAACGAGCTGCTCTGTGAGTGGCTGAAAGCAAAGTTCAGCAAAGGTTCTGTGCCAAATCCTCATCCTGGGAGCAAGGTATCAACAGCTATCTTCTTGTGGAAGGCCTTGCAGTTGCATATCATTCAGGGATTCTATTCGTCGCTGATCACCTCGTTGTCTGATTTTGAGTTGAAAGTACAGTTGCTGTTGTCAATGAGAATATGTTGTACATCAACGTGACAAACGCGAACAACACGAAAATCCAAGGCAAGCCTGTTGTTTATTGACCAGTAAGCGGTCTTTTTCCAACTTCAGGTGTCGGTGTTGAGCGCGTACTCAGCTGCGGTAGAGAACGCGCGGCGCGAGACGTCACTGCACGTGTGCGTCACGTGTTGCCATGGCGACCTGGAGGAAGGCGACGTGTGGGAAGTTGAACACAAGTGTCAGTTGCTGGGCACGACCGCCATCTTGTTCGTATTGGACGTGTCAGAGGAAGCGCTTTCGGATCAGGTCAGCTTGTTTATTCGGCTGCAAGAATTTGAATCCCTTGTCTTACAGTTCATTCCTCTAATTTACATTTACATTTGTTTAGTTACTTTGATAAGTTTCGAAGACGTATGCAAAAATCTGGATCTTAGAAAACTTGATAACTTTTGCTGGTTTGTTTCTTCAGGACTGGTGGTTGACTGAGCGGCTGCGTCTGTCACGACTGATGCAGGCGAAACCGGTGCAACCCGCGCTCCCATTGGTCGTGCTCATCCACCAAACACTGAGCGAGAATAAACTATCAGCAGAGGAGATTGCAGCCAGTTTGAACTTGGATTGGTGCATCGGGTATGATCACTTGTTTGCACGTTGCGCGGACAGGGATTTCTGGAGAAAATGGATTTGAGCCGACAACAAAGGAGGCCTTTCTGTTGCAACGTTGACAGCAGTTGTCACGATTTGTCGTCATTTTGTCATTTCAAGCAAGAAAACATCGTCGGGTGATTTGCCAGCCACTTGTCTCAGTGCATGTGGACCCTTCGTTGCCTCTGTGCAAATGCATTGAATGACTGAACCCGTTGTGGTTATGGTCTCTGTCGTTTGTGCGTTAATTTTGACCGCGTGTTTCAATTGTGCAGGTCAGGTTCTGTGAGCGAGTACAAAGTTGTCCATCTGGGAGACGACATTGAAGACCCAGCCCTGTCGTCTCAGGTGAGCACGGTCACAGGTCGCAAACTTCCCACGAGTTTCATCTATGATTGCCAAACCTTTGAAAAACCAGAACAATTGCATCGAAGATCCAACAAACAATCTAGAGTGAAGCTGAAAATTGAGTTCTTCATTTTCTTACCTGTCGCGCCCAAAATGCAAGCGAAGAGCAGATACGAAAACTTGTGTACCTGTCTTCTGGTGTTGATGATCCGTAAATTGCTTCAACATGATGTGATGGCGTCAAATGGCATCGATTTCAGCTGTGCTCCTGTGTGGAATGGTTGAGCGAGCGGTGTCCGCAAGAACCTGAAATCCGCAGTCAGGACCTGCTGGACTTTGTAGAAGAACAACTGGATGGTGTCTTTACGACTCCGGTGTACGAGAACCTGGCACTGAGGCGGAAATCGGCCCTCGTAGACCAGGTGAGTTGGTTCTAAAGCACATCCACAAATGCACGAAAAGGTCTCACACTGTTGTTCAATGCAACATTGAACATTTTAGTGATGTAGATGTATACGTGTTCCCGTACGTGTGGTCCTTATCGTTGTTGTTGTTGCTGCGAAAGACCCCATTTCCCCGACCCCCAACCCTGGACGCCCCCAATGCTGGACCCACTGACCCCCCTAACCCTGAGCTCGTGATGGGGAGCATACGCGGTCTTTTCCCTTGTTTCTGAAGACCATCCTCCGAACAAACTTGCCATGCATCGAGGACAAACCGAAAGGCAAAGGAAAAAGAATTGACTTGTGATTGCCAGGCACCAGAGGTATTGCTGGACGTGTACAACGCAGTAATCGATCACATGGTGAAGCGAGTGACAGACCCAGCACTGAAGAAAATCTCTTGGCCGGTGCCGGAGTTCACGGCTACATATCCAGGTCAGTACGTGTGTCTCATTTCAGTGTTAACGTTGCAGTCCCGTCTCAGGCCCCGCCCACACAGGGTGCGTAGCAACGCAGCATAGCGTGAAAATTTTTCCATTATTTGCACAATGCTGCTGCTGCTGCACCATGTGTGAACACCCTCCTTGGCAACAGTTGTTTCCATTTCTTGCATTACATCATGCAGACGTAACATTACGCTTTGCGTGCTCTGTGTGCACGAGAGGTCAATTCTGATAACCATCAGATCCAACAGTATTCTATCCCGTAATGCAATGTACCAATCCGGTTGTTTTTGCGTTTGCTTTGGAAACAGTTGCAGTCTTGTGACATTTTGCCTGCAGATTTACCGGCGGCTGACTGGAACAGAGACTGGACGCTGGAGCAGCTGGAGGAGCTGCTGCCCAACCTGCTGCTGCCCGACCCGGAACCTGCACAGTCAGCTGACTGGGACGCCGCCTGCACGGAACTGTGGGCTTTCGTCGCGGCGGTTGTCGAGTCGGGCGAGGGAAACAAAGTGCAGCTCTATTCCAGGTACTCTGCTAGATGCTCAGAAGTCTTGTTTTGGCCCGTCTGTCAATCAGTTTTTCCATGAATTTTTATTGTAAATGGGTTTTGCACAGAAAGGAGGCCAGTTACAACAGAAAGTACGGTATAAACTGGTTTGCAGTTTTGTTTGTTCTTTTGTTACAGTCTTGTCGTTCATTTCTTGCAGAGTGCGCTGGTTCCTGCGAAAAGCGGAGCAGGATTTCCAGAAGCTGTGCTGGCGGGTGGAGGGGACGCGGCAGTGTTGTCCCACAGCATTCAACCTGCCCTGGACGGAGATTATCATGGCTTGTGTTCAATACAGAATGACTGGGCTGCGCACACTGCTTGCTGATTCACAGGTGTTGCAAAGATTTCGCCTAAAGTTGTCATTCTTTCCATGTTGGACAGCGAATGGAGTCAGAAATATCTGGCTGGTTGCCGATTGGATCAAGGTTGTCTTCCTACCGACTCGGTGTTTGGTCAACACAATTATCTTACTTCGATCGCCTCACAAAAGGCCGAAAGGAACAACGCCCATTGCGCAAAGTGGGCGCTTCTAGCCTTGGAAGAATTTGGAATTTTTCAGAAATAGACTTTAGAAGTCAAGATTAATCTGTATTTTGTGCGTTGTTTTCAGGAGGAAGGAGGTGTGAGTCGTGTTCATTACTTGAAGGAGACCTCACAGCCATTCACCTATCCCAACTCTTGGACTCACGCCACCAAAGAAGTCTCCAACGGTTAGTTTGAAAATTTCGCTATTTCTCTCGGAACCTTGGATTTTGTTCTGCCCCTGTTGCACGTATCTCAAGTGTCAGTGCTCCCAGACAACACAAAGGCCTGTAAAGAACTGGCTTTTTGGCTTGCAAAAATGTCTGGCACGTTTGTGGAGTTCATGTAGGTCGGGTCAGACACTGATAACAGTGCGCACTTTCTGCCCTTGTGCCACCGGGTGGGATGTCCGACATGGAGCGCGCTCGGGGAAAAAATAACCGAGCAAAAGTCACTAAAGCTCAACATGACATTTGGATTTGTCCCTTGTAGGTGCCCCGAGGCTTGAAGCAACACTCGTCGCTTCCGCCCAGAAGAGAAAACTGGACCAGTCCTTCACTTTCCACACGATGCTAAAGCAGCCACGAACAGATTGCAACAGTTCTGATGAGTCTCTGGTGGAACCCAGCCGAGTGGACTTGACGGGCATAGCCGAGCCAAAAATGGAGGCAGAAGAATCGGCCTATCAACTGTCAGTGTCTTTGGCCAATGAGAAAACAGAAAATGCTAAGTACGAGGACCATTTGCAGAGTTTGGTTGAGGCGGGTGAACAGGACAGGTTCTTTTTGGAGTTGGACAGGGGATTGTTGTCGCCCATTGCCACGTCTTCTGTGACCAGAATTCGTTCAAAGAGAAACGCTTCCGCTCAGACTTCTGTTCCTCCTGCACCAGTGCCTGCAGCTGATAGAAGTCTCTCAGCTGCGGGGGTGGCGGACTGCAGTCTGAATGAAACCCTAGAACTGCTCCGGGAAAACATCAAGTCGACGCAGGAAGAGGACAAACTGTTTGAAATCAAGCTGCGTACAATGCTCATTGATACACCGTAGTGTTCTTCTGCTTTTTATCTCCTGTCAATGTTTTTGTGAAAGTTTTGTCAAATAAATGCTGACAAAAGATAGATTTTTTTTCTTCGTTTTCTCGATTGTTTGTTGGTGTAGCCTGTTGCTTTCGTGCGAACAAAACAGCCCAAGGCCTCTTCTCGTGAGGCACACCAAAACTAGCTGAAGTCTAAAGGTCAGCCTTCGGTTCAAAACGCAAAGACAAAATTCAGGCAGCACTTCGTGTGTTTTGTTATGTTTGGCCCAAAAGGTTGGTTTTTTGGCCGCGCGAGTAGAGAGGTGAATGGAATAACGTACGTGTCGGCTTTGTCGCCGTCATTGTGGAAAAACCAACACCCCTCACCGAGACCAACACCCTCTCTTCAGACCGTCACACCTGTGGTGTGGTGGCTTTGGTGTGACTAAGTAGACATTCCCACTACGAAATCGTCGAGTCAGCATGTACTCGTTTTGACAGGTACATCATTGAGAGCACCTCATGTGCAGTTGTAATGGGATTTGACTTTGGCCATCGCTTGGCTTATGTTCAGAAAAGGGTGGCAAAAAGTGAAGAAACTCATTTTTGCATTTTTAGTGAAAAAAAAAATTTTTTCGCCGGCCCCGGCCAGTTTGGGGGCGGGGGGTGTGTGGGGGTGTGGGTGTGGGCGATAGCTGTGGA
>JAAUYG010305258.1_pt1 | contig 11096 bp, 12 predicted proteins | sample 7278091 | NCBI WGS metagenome assembly JAAUYG01 (sample SAMN14350201, study PRJNA611818) | marine sediment metagenome | isolation source: surface marine sediment (0.6m) | place: French Polynesia: Moorea | collected 2018-08
CCCCCATATCAGGTGATGTCGCGGCGCCGACTCTGACAAACACCCTTACGGACTAAAAACCAGTAAACTTGCTTTGTTTTCAGATGCAAAGTACAATAAGAGAACACAAAGACAATTCAGGAGGATACTACAGCAGCTACAACATTTTGAAGGTCAGTTTCTTCTGCAGACGCGTTCTCAGCTTGATAAAGTTGCTCCAAGAGGAGCTAGAAAAGTGTTCCAAACTTCTGGACAATGTTTATTGTTTGAAAAGCTGACATCCAAGAAGGAAACTTTGAAAGTAGCATTGGTTTATTTTGGTGTGGAAAGAGAAGTAGTGCTGCAATGAAGCTGGGGAATAAATGACAAGAAATGCAATCGGTGTGCCAAGATGGCTGTTCACACCTTGTGGTGTTCCGTTCAGATCCAGAAGATACGGAACAAGCGGTTGTGGGAGCGATACAGCCACCGGAGGAAAGAGGTGGCGGAGGAGAACCACGGTCACGAGAACGAGCGCCTTCTCTTCCACGGCTCTCCCTTCATCAACGCCATCGTGCACAAAGGCTTCGACGAGAGACACGCTTACATCGGTGGAATGTTCGGTGCAGGTCAGCAGCCCGTAGATCGCTTCTCAAGCTGTAGAAATTGACTTCCATAAATGGTTCAGTACTTCTGAGGAAAAGAGTCGGTTTGCTTGTGAAATACCTTTGGTTGAGTTGGGAAATACATCGCTGGAGATGGGTAATCGTGATGCTTTCTTGGGAATTTTTTCGCCATTCCAGAAAAAAAGAACGATCATTGTCTTTCCCCTTTGAAGGCATCTATTTTGCGGAAAACTCGTCAAAGAGCAACCAGTACGTGTACGGGATTGGAGGCGGCACGGGATGTCCGGTTCACAAAGATCGTTCTTGCTATATCTGCCACAGGTAACAAAAGCTATCCACTTCACTGTCTTTATTTTCTTTCTCGGACCAAATCCCTTCCACCACATAACGAGTTGTTTTCAACTGCGCGTCCGTCTGATTCAACACACCCTCTACACAAGAAGGGGACGGTTGCTTCCGCTGAAACTCAGCCAGTGCCCGTTGGATTCACATTGACTCGACGCTGATTGTTGTTTCAGACAATTGCTGTTGTGCCGAGTGACGCTGGGCAAGTCGTTCCTGCAGTTCAGCGCGATGAAGATGGCGCATGCGCCACCGGGACATCACTCTGTCATTGGTCGGCCGAGCGTCGGCGGCCTCACTTTCGCCGAGTACGTCGTCTACAGGGGAGAGCAGGTGCGTTTACGTTTCGCAGAGCTCTGAAATGTTTTGGCGTAATTACCACTCAACTGTTTGAACAAACTTGTGCACTTGTCAGCGTCCAGGTCAGTCATTCATGTTTGAGTGGAGTCACGAGAACGACAGCAGAGCAAGTTCTGCAGGCTCTCATCCCTGCGGCCAAAAATTGAAAACTGTGCGGACAAGGAGAGAGTCCCATGCTCTCTTCCACGCACTTATGACAAATTTCAGCCCTTGGGAAGCCTTTCTACGACGACAACAACACAATGTGACTCAAATAGGCCACTGCCACTCCGCTTTCAGAATCGCGACCGTAAAATGAAAGTTGGAAATGTGTGTGAAAGACTAGGAGAATCATCTGCTCTCTCCCACTCACTTGTGACCTCCTTCAGTCTTTGAATCTTCGCTGTCTCGTTTCAGGCGTATCCAGAGTATTTGTTGACGTACCAAATTATCAAACCTGAGGAAGAGTCCAAGAAATCATGACTTTACGGATTGCATCGCTGCAACTATTGTGATACATTTCCTTCGTGGTCTGTGTGACCGCAAAATGTGAATCAGTTGGAACACGGGAGTTTGGCTGACATCAGGCGTCCTGGACGTTGGACATCTTTTCGTGCCGAAATCACCCGATCTGTAAAGTTCCTCGTCCTGATCAGTTTTGTCCCAAGATGATAAGCGGAGGAAGGTGAAAGGATTCGCAACATTTCAACGTCTTTGAATTTCGCGGCAATAAAATTGCTCGCTCTCGGTTCCGACAAAGACGGGGGGGGGGATCTATGCGAATAAAATTGATCATCCCTGTTCACCAAGGACGTTCTGATGGTGTTGCTTCGCGCGCTGAAAGTACAAGAAATCCACAGAAAGTGGCGAATATGACTGGCCCAAAGACGAGAATGTGCGCTTGTGATCGTGTGTGTGTGTGTGACTGTTTGCTTGCCATTTGAGGGGATACATATCTTGCATTGAAGAAGCAGTGGCTTTGGTTTTGTGTCAAAGTTTTATGGGCGCTTTTTGCGGGTCGAAAAGTTTATTCGAGCTGGTTGGCAAACCACATTCAAATTGCAATTCAAGTACTGGAATAAAATAAAATGGTTCGTTAACAACTACTTTCTTTTATTTCATCTGACAACTATTCACAACTTGTTATGTACAAAACAAAATTTACAACTTTTCGTCTCACATGAACATTCACTCGTCACAAAGAAATTTAACAGCTTACGAGAAACTACCCTCATAAAAGTGTCTGATCTGTCAAAAAAAAAATTAGTTTCCCCACTAACCCAACCTTTAACATGTTTCTGCACTTCACGAGTGGAGTCCAAATTCATATTTCCCTCCCAACCCGCTTTCTGGCCCGCCAGGAGTTCAACCATGATTTCTTTCCAAAGACGCAAGTTCATTGAAGACTAGACAGCTGGAATGCCACTCTTCTGTTCATCCTGCAAGTCAAAACGAAACCAACTGAAATTTGAAACCAACATTGGCGCACTCTATACGCTACTGCATTCAAGGAAAACAACGCAAGTGTCAAACAAGGGCGCTTATCAACGTGAACGCGCGGCATCTCGTGACCAATGTGTGAGTGTCATTTGTGTGTCACATGATCAAATCATGGACAGTATTTCGTTGCATTTGATAGACAGGTGCAGTACTTTTGGGTGGGGGTAAGGGAGTGAGTTTCTGGCGCTATCCACAATAACAACGACGACGATAAAATGGCAGTGTGACTCATTTTTCCCGCTTAAGCGGCGCGGCCTAAATTTTCAAAATTCTTACTTTTTAACCCCATTGATGCTGCATCATCAACAAAGTGTTGTTGTCGATTTGTGGACCGAAGAGTGGATAAACTTGCATCAAAATTGTACACAACCAACTGCAAACAAGAAACGTAGAATTAGTACGAGCATACGATTTTCTCTCTCCAGCTCTCTCTCTCTGACTTCATGAAAGTGTATCTGCTGGATGTACTTCGTACTCACAACAAGTAACAGCAAGCCGCAGTTAGCACCAGCATCGTCTGAATGATACTGCAAAAGACAAAACAGCGCAAAGTTAAGAATTTTCGTATCATTGGCTGAGAGCACTGGTGCTGAAAAGACCCGCGGTAAACAAGGGCGCTTGTCAACATGGAGGTAGCGTTGCATCACGTGATCAATCAACAAGAAGCATCTCGACTGGTGGTGGTACTTCAGCTTTTTTTTTTTTTTTTTTTTTGGTGGGGGTGTCTCTGTCCACGGTAAAAATGGGGACGACAATGGTAAATGACCGCAGTGACTCAGACAGGCTGCGCGGCCCAAAAAGTCTGGCTTGCACCAGTCCCCGTCAGGTGCTCCTTGCGTCCGTGTTTCAGGACTCCCCATACTACAGGGCAGTTTGCGGACGTTCCACTCAAAGGTTGGGATGGGCGCTTGAGCCTTGCCTTCGAACCGATGTTTTTCGGCCTTGTGGAGTCACGTCTGCGTCATAGTCGTGGGGGACCCTCCCCAACCTGACATGACATGATGGATCACGTGATGGATGCACCCTCACTCTTTACACTGACGAAGCGTTCTTGTTTCTTGCAAACGAGGACTGGGATGCCCCAACTCACAATCATGTGACAATGACAACTTGATGCTGCAGTCATTTAAACGGTCTTTGCTCTGGGGTGCAGGGAAATGGGATTTGACAAAATTAACTTGCTCGAGGTCTTCGTTTGTCAGCTCTTCATCTCAACTGGAAATGATAGTTTGATTCCTATATCTACATGTCGCAGATTTAATCTGTTTTGTAACATCGATTTGAGATTAACCCTTTCACCTTTACCTGTTTTGATCATTTCTTAACCGTCAGTTACTTGTTAAATATCGTTCAACTCACCCTCTGTTTGAGTTCTTTGGAATCACCCATGGTAAGACGCCTCCTACAATGGCCCAGAAGAGGGTCATTATCACCATAGGCACAGCAATACCCATATTTTTTAGATTTGCTGGGAAAAAAAATCTCTTATCACTGGAAGTCTTGTGACTTGAACAGTGCGCAGCTGCGAATGCTGGAATCACAGAGCAAAACAGCTGACATGTTTTGACACAAACATCACCAAGCTACTTGTTCTTCCATTATTTCATCCTTCTCATGTACTTAAAATAAAACACAGAATTTCAATATTATTTACTGTCTTTCTTCGTGCCTGAATCGAAAAACCTTAAGAATGACACCTGGGTCAAAATAGACACCAGCCAATTGTGCTGTCATCTAGTGCATGGTTCAAAGGTTGCGCCAAAATAAGAGGAATGTTGGCAATGGTTTTATCCAGTTTTCGGAGGCCCTTGTGCATCCAGTTTTCAAGGCAGCTTTCGTATCTAACCAATCGGGATAACCTACAAACTCAATATGACGCTGTAATCATTGGTGCAGGTAACATTTTCTGAGCAAAAATCAAACAAAACGGACCATTTTCCTTTATCCAGCCCAGCTCGTTCACCTGAGAACCCCCCCCCCCCTTCTTTTCAGTTCAAGAAGACCACTTGCAGTATCACACAGTGAAAGCTATCTGTCTCCTGACACCTGTGAAATGTAGGTTTTCTGTCGAGAGAGTTCCCAACATGCAAAATTTTGGATGTTTCTCTTTCAGGTCACAATGGACTGGTTTCTGTGAGTATTCCTTGTGTAAACCAAGTGAAAATGTTGGGCTGTGTGGAATTTGGCTTTAAGAGATGTTTTGAGAAATCCCCCACTTCTGTCCTCTGTTAAACTGCTGGCATGAGCAGCCTGACAAGCTAATTAGTACCCTTGCTGTTCTTTTAGGCATCTTATCTGCAAAAGTCTGGAATGAACGTGTGTGTGCTGGAAAGAAGGCATCTGGTGGGTGGAGCAGCAGTCACTGAAGAAATTGTTCCAGGTTTCCAAACCTCACTTTTTAGGCCGAGCGCGACTGTAAGTCGAATCGGCCTTCGTTGTCGTTGGTGTGGAAACCCCCCCCCCCCAAAGAAGCACGTGATGAAGCAGGCAGCCTTATGGAGTCATGTCTGTGTCGTTGTTGTGGAGGAACCCCCCCTGGCTGGCTGACCCCCCTCCACGTGATGGATGGTTGGGGCGCTCGGCCTTTGCACTGACTAAGCGTACTTGTTTTCTGTATATAGTTTTCCTCTTGTCCACAAATACACAAACGCCAAAGGACCAAAAAGTGGTCATCGTTGCGCTGTTTGTACCGATTGTTCCAGCGTGAGGGACATGGTTGAATTTTTCAACAAAGTCACACATCAACCAAGGACAGTTGGATCTAAATTGTGGCCCTTCTTTTAGGTTTCAAATTTTCCAGAGCTTCATACGTTTTGAGTCTCTTGCGCCCGAACATAATGAGAGATATGGAGCTTAAGAAACATGGATTCAAAGTGTACATTCGAAACCCCACCTCGTACACACCACTGTTGGAGCCACAAGGAAAGGCGAGGTCTCTTACACTATCCAGGAGTGAGGAGAATAACAAGCAGCAAATTGCACAATTCTCGCAGAAAGATGCAGAGGTATGTATGGGGTATGTACGGCCTAAACCACTGTATTCAGTGTCACAAAATAGGTGTGGGGAAGATGCACAGGAAACGACAAAGAGAACAGTACATGCAGAGGTAAAAGTACAGGTACATCCTTGGTTTTCAGACAGGCTGTGAAGGGCGCAAACGTAATTGTGGTGCAACCAACCAACACACCCTTCTCCCCCTCAAACGCGCAATGCTCTTGCTCTGTCTTTGTTTCATCTCTTTAGATGTTCTCAAAATATGAAAAACATCTGGATCACATCGTCTCTGCGATGGAACCATTGCTCGAATCGACGCCAATTGATCTGAATCTTTGGACCAACGAAGGCAAACTGGGGACGAAATGGAAAAACAGAAAGCCACTTGCTACTCTGCTGAAATCAGGTACAGCTGTGGAGTGACGTTGCCAGGAGGTATTGGAGAGGATATGGACAAAGGGCCCATCATGAATGTTTTGTGATCCATGAAAATCCGGTGACCCTAGGCATCTCATGGAACAGAGATACAGTTGCAGATCACTTGGCTGGTGTCCTAAATTTCCGCTCCGGTCAAGTGTTTTTTTTTTCTCACATCATTCCACATCAATTCCCAGGTAAACGTCTTGGGAAAGAGACGCCAGCTTTTCTGGAATTCATGACTGCGCCTGCATCGAAAATCCTCGACAAATGGTTTGAGTCGGAACCATTGAAAGCCACTCTCGCCACCGATGCCACCATTGGAGCAATGACGTCACCATACAACGCCGAAAGTGGGTATGTGCCACAACAACAGAAGACAGAAGGCCTTGGAGAGTTTTCACAAAAGGGATAGAATTTGTGAAAAAGGAGAATTTGTGAAACGTAATCAACCAGGGTTTCGTTTCGTCGTTGTCCTTCGTGCAGAAAAGAAAAAAGTTGCATCCCTCCTCGTCATACAGGCCCAGATCTCCACAACGACTGGACCTGACTTTGTTGCTGACAGGTGCTGTGTTTCGTTGTGATCCAGATACATTTTGTTGCACCACGTGATGGGAGAGCTGGAGGGAATCAAGGGGGTGTGGGGTTACGTGGAGGGCGGCATGGGGTCGGTGTCGGAGGCGATGGCTCGGTGTGGCGCGTCACTAGGGGCCAGCATCTTCGTCAACACGGTAATGTACCCGGGTATATGCACACCAAGGAGAAGCAAAGGACTTTTCTGGCATTGCCACCGGACAGTTTTCGCCAAAATAAAACAGGAAGTTGGCTTGCAAATGCTTGACGGGACATCAAGCAAAGGTTTCTGAAAGATTGCAGGTTTTCAGAGTCTCTTTTTCGAAAGAGTTTTCCTGGTCTGTAAATGTTCTGTTTTGTACACTCAGCCAGTACAGCAGATAACTGTTGACAGTGATGGGAAAGCAACGGGCGTCGCTCTGAAAGACGGAACTGAAATCAAGGCCAGGGTCGTCCTCTCTAACGCCACGCCAAAAGTCACATACCTTGACCTTCTGGAAAAGGTAAGGGGTTTGGGATTTCTTTTCAGAAACACATCTTTTTGCAAGTTTGAGGTTTTAAGATTAATTCCTGGCCAGTTTGTCAGAATCAATCTCAGTGATCTGACCATTCCAGTCCAGAGGAGCTTCACACTGGCGCAAGCTCTCGTAACCCAGATATGCGCGGTTGTGTGATCGGTATATATGCCGTCTTTACTGGTTTATGGTTTCCGGTATCGAAGTTTCCAACATTTCAGGGGATACTTCCAGAAGATTTCTTCAATGAGGTTTCCAGGATTGATTATTCGTCAGCCACCACGAAAATAAATGGTATGTTGGGCAATTTCCCAGTGTTCTGTATGATTAAAAGTGTCTCAGACGAATCTGTGGGAAGGTGGAGGAAATTGCAGGATGCTGCAGGAATAGATCTGTGGATTGCAGCCATATGGGCCTCCACACTTTGGTGTGGCTTCTGGTTCCTTCTTCCACCGAAAAAACGTTACTTTTGCAACTTTCAAACTCGTTGACTTCTTCAACACAGTGGCTCTGAGTCGGATTCCAGATTTCCTGGCTGACCCGTGTGAGAAGCCGAACCAAGCGGGACCTCAGCATCACGGCACTGTGCACCTCAACTGTGAGAACAGTGAGCTCATTCATCAGGCATATCTCGAAGCTCTCAATGGCAAACCATCTTCCAAGTAAGAGGAAAATTGTGGTTTCTCGTTCAGTTTGACAGAGGGAGCAATGGTTTTGATTGAATGACTGGTGTCGCAAGAATCTTTTTGGAAGGGAGAAGTTTCAAGGATCAGAGCACTGAACATTGGCCGAATTTCTGAGAGGCCACAGACCCATCTAATTACAGTCCCGGAAACCACATAAGGAAAGCCATGCTGTGAAACTTTGTTGACCCGAGGAATGAAAACCAAATTGCAGGCCAATGATAGAAATGACGCTGCCGTCAGCACTGGACCCAACAGTGGCACCGAAAGGAGCGCACGTCGCTCAGCTGTTTGTGCAGTTCACCCCTTACAAACTGGCAGGAGGAGAAGCCTGGGATGAAGAATCAAAGCAGGCATTTGCAAACACAGGTGATGTATTATCACGCAGTTTTCCGCAAAGAAAAAAAATCCACATCCAGTTTGCGCGTGAATCAAAAAGTCCTCGAGATTGGATCTTGTTCCAAATCAAATTCCTTTCTGATGGGACAATCTGGCGCTTTGGTCCAAATGGCCCAGCGGAGTTGTGAGACTTGAATTTGTTGTCGTTGCTGCAATTGACAGGAATTCGCATCTTCATTGTGCGAGGCTGGAGCTGATGTCAATGCCCTTGTGTGCTTTCGTGTCCTTCATGACAGTCTGTCTGACATTTTAATAGGCCTTTTCACATCTGCATGCTCTTGCAGTATTTGATTCGGTGGAGCAATACGCACCTGGGTTCAAGGAGAGCATCGTGGGGACGGACATCCTGACTCCTCCAGACTTGGAAGAAGTCTTCAACTTGACAGGCGGAGTGAGTTTTTAGGCTGAGCGCGATGAAGTCGGGACGGCCTTATGGAGTCACTTCTGCGTCGTTGTCATCGTCGTCATCGTTGTCGTGCAGGACCCCCCCCCCCAACCACCCCCAACAGACTGACCCCCCACAGGCTGACCCCCCACAGGCTGACCCCCCTGGCCCGGTAGTTGCACTCGGCCTTTGCCCTGACGAAGCGTACAGCCTACTTGTTATCAGGAAGGAAATGAATAAATGTCTGGTGCACCTCTTTCTTCTTTCCTCTGCGCAGCAAAAACTAAATAATTATTGTTCCGATGCCTCACGTCTGAATGTGTTGTGGTTGGGAGGAGTGTTGTGGTGATGGAGAAATGGACGTTCAGTTTACTGGTACATGTAAAGGCCTTTTTCTGCATTCTGTGACCAGTGTAGTAAAGCGATGTCTGGTCTCTCTCTCGTTCCTTCCTTCAGTGTGCATCATTGACTGCCACACATATTTGGTTCTCTCAAGTGTGAGTATTTGGTACTCAATACACATCCTGCAAGTATTGCAAGGTACAAGCAAGAGAAGCAAGTTCAGTTGGAATATGTATTGACACATCTGATTTGTATAAGAGTCACTTCACAAGTACAGGTTTGCACCCTTGTTCACTAGATGTCACTTTACTGTGCTGTCCAATCAGAATTTGCAAGGATCGAGAGGTATAACAACAGTTTGCCTCGTCTACACCAGGCTCACATTTGTATTTTGCAGAATATTTTTCACGGGAGCGTGTCCTTGGATCAGCTGTACTTCAGCCGTCCCACGCCGTCCTATTCTGACCACCGCTGTCCTGTGAAGCACTTGTACCTGTGCGGAAGTGGGGCTCATCCCGGTGAGAATGTCGTGCAACTTCTCTGGTGCCACTATGCACGACAAAAATATGATTTTAATCAAGGGAATCGAAAAAAACTGCAAAAACTTTCCACTGCGGCTTTTCTAGTTCTCTTCAGCCATTAGCCCATCCTTTTTGATCTGATTTTAAAAAAAAGAAGAAAAAAGACTGCACTTTTCATTGAAATCTTTGCAGGAGGTGGTGTCATGGGATCTGCTGGAAAACTTGCAGCAGAAACTGTGATCCAGGATCTGAAGTCGAGATGAAGAAATTCAGTTCATACTTATCTGTGTTGGGTTCAACAAATTGTCCACAGAAGTCAGGAAAAAATCAAAATGAATAAGTTGCAATGCACCAGTAGTTTGGTGGGGGTGGGGGTGGGGTGGGAAGTGGGGAAAAAAGTTCCTTACAACCTGGAAATCGCTTTTTACAAAATAAATATTTTGTGACAAAATGAAATTTTATTTTCAATTGAGTCCAATTGATTTCTGCTGAGATGCAGAGATTTGTTTTACATGCGTGTTGAAAACAAAAACAGAGAAAAAATTATGTTTGCGAAAATTCATTTCTCCGGTAATTCAAAGAGACAGCTTCGATTGTTGTGGCGGGAAATCTACGGACAGCAATTGATAAATCTTCATTTGGCTCCGAACCAATCAAAATTGCGTTGCTAGTCCGACTTGAAGGCAAGTTTTTGGATCATTTAGAAGAAAGAAAAAACAAAGGCAAAATGGTCTTAGAAAGCACAGTAATTTGGTGAGTGGAAAACTGAATTGTTTTATAAACTTTCTGAATCATTTCTGTGCAAAAAAAGCCTTATAGGTCCGCACGGATGCGAGTATCAGCGGAAAAGATTTTTGCCAGTCACCATTAGACCGGTGAAAGGCCTTGAAATAGACTCCTTTTACCTGCAATTTTCAATATTTTTGGTTTGACATTTGAAATTCAACATATCAAAGAGGCCTTTGGTAAATGAGCATCCCCGGGAGGGACAGATCTAATCTGTTTGCGCACCTCTGCTCGTCAAGGCTTCTTTGGGTTAGATCTACGGGTAGATCGAGCGCAATTGCTGGTGTCATACCGATCAAAACAAGCGCGCTTATCAGCGTCAAGGCTGCTGTTGCTGACCCTGGAAAAACGGGTTAACCTGGGCCTGGGTTCCTATGAATCTCATTCAAGCGTGCAAAACTGCTTCATTCTTGAGAAACTTACTTTCTGTGCACCATCAAGTTCTTTTCTTCCAGTGTTGACAACAGTGATTACATGAGGAATGGAGACTTCGTGCCAACTCGCCTGCAAGCTCAGCAGGATGCTGTTAACCTGGTGTGCCACTCCAAAACCCGGTCCAACCCAGAAAACAACGTCGGGCTTCTGGCGCTTACCAAGTGAGGACGCGACTGGTTTCATTGTGCAACGTACCGTAAAGGAGTCGCACTTTAGTGGTTTGACACGGCAGGGAGGCCAGCATTTGTGTGTTCCATGGTTTCCAGGGGGGAGTGTCATA
>JAAUYG010018299.1_pt1 | contig 11095 bp, 6 predicted proteins | sample 7278091 | NCBI WGS metagenome assembly JAAUYG01 (sample SAMN14350201, study PRJNA611818) | marine sediment metagenome | isolation source: surface marine sediment (0.6m) | place: French Polynesia: Moorea | collected 2018-08
CGCCCTCGGAAAACAGGTCGTTCAGTAGCAAAACGCTCCGCAACGTTGCGCAACGCTCCGGTACTGAACGCACTCCAGATGTACATATGTAGGGTACGTTTCATGTCCAATTGTTTGAGTTTGTTTGAGTTTAGTTTGTGGTCACTCGGTGTGCTTTGCAAAATGTCCGATGTTAAGATTTTCAAAACGCTATATTTCGCGCGGTTTCCATGAGATATCACCCCAAACTTTATGGAAAGTATGGTAATCAGGGGGAATGGAAGCTATTAGTATTTTGGCGTTCTACTAAAGTTTAGCAATTTAATGGCACCTTTCTTAACATACGACCATACTGGACTGCAAATTTCAAAACGCTACCCCTCCTACAGTTTCCATCTGATCTCAGCCAAACTTTATGAGGACATTGGTTATCACGGGGTAATACAGGCTGCTAATTTTCTTGATACTCAGTCAACTTTTACAACCTTTATGGTATGGAAATCAATGGAGTTTTAAGAAGGAATATCCTAAAATCGGAATATCTCGGAAACGGCTGATCGTAGGGAGCAAAGCGGATCAAAATTTGGGATTCGGGGTCCTGTTGACTTTATGTATGTAGGGTACTTTTCATGTTCGATTGTTTATGTTCGGTTTGCAGGCATTTGTTGCACTATGCAAAAATTCCGATGTTAGGGGGATAGCCTTCAATCTTTGATATCTGGAAAACGGCTAATCCTCAAACTTTATGGAAAGTATGGTAATAGGAGTAAGAGACTATTATGTTTTTGGCGATCTGGAAAAGTTTGGTAAAATTTACACAAAAATTTACACAAAATTTACAAAAATTACAAGCAAACCTAACTTAATTTCATCTGTAAAAGGTCAAGTAGAATGTCAAAGCGCTTAGACCTCTTATTCTGTTTCAGACTGTTCTCTTACAAGAAGTCGATTAGATGGCAAACCAACAGCCTCCGTTGTCTGGGAATCTGTAAGTCCCCTACTTTGTTGCTTTGTGTCGTGCTGTGGTTTAACTCAAAAGAGTAAACATGTACAAGACTTATACTTTTATCTCTGAAACTAGAATAAGATTCAGTAAATCGTTTGTTCTTAGCCGTTTAAAATAAGTAGGTACAATATGAAAGGAAGGAATGAAGGAAGGAAAGAAAGAAAGAGAAATGTAACTATGCAGGCAAACAATCAGTAGCCAAGCATGGAAGTAAGCGAAAATAAAACTACATCTTCATTTGTACAAATTTCGGCATTTTTACTGCATAAATTAATCAGATAATCTAATAACTTACATGTAGGTTACAATACTTTGTACAGTTGGAAAATTTCAGTTGCTACGAAAACAGCTCAAAGAAACACAGGTAGACAAGTACATTGTAATGCAGTACAACGACACGGTTTTATTCGTTTTTGAGGTAATCATTAATACACAATTGTTTGCCTGTTGAGAACCTCGATAAATATGTCAAATTTTTCGTAATCGGATATCGTCGATGCAGCATATTCTGTCTCCATAATCTCTTAGTTATTACGTTCAATACATTGAAAGTCGTTAAAAATATCCTTAAAAGGACATAGTAAAATAATTGATTTCTTGGTACCAATGTTCAGCTGCGGCTTGAGCGAGAATCCTTTTTTTTTTTTTTTTTTTTTTTTTGCAATTTCTAAATGTTCCAAATGTATCATGCAGTTTTGGAGTTTATTTACAGATTGGTCCAAATTTGTAATCCAATATTTCTAAAATCCAACTGATAGTGTTCTTTTGTTGGTAATGCGAACATGTGAGCCCGTGTGGTGATATAGCTATGTGTGTTTGTGTTATACATTATCCAATACTGTTTCAAATAGTACATGCTCTTATGTAAAATGAGCGTCGTCGTCACGAAATGATACAGAGACTTTAGTCAAATTAATTGTCAAATTAAAAAACTGTTGATTTTATGTCATTTTTGGCGACACGAATTGTACTAGTTTGTGCATTTATGTGGGGATGTTAGATAAAACTTTAAATGGAAATACAAGAGGAAACATAAAAGGTTATCAAGATAATAATTAAATATGAAGTTATGTTTATTAAGTGTGTTATCTTACTTACTAGAACCTTACAAACAAACTACACAAGACATCGATGCTGTGATTTGTCGTATGTCACTAAATCAGTTATCTATTTCCTTGTTTCAAAGTGTGCGTAATAACACAAACAGAGGGGGATATTTCTTCTTTGGCTAAAAGAGAGAAAATTTGATAACAGCGTTTAGTAACAAACCAGAGATGGGCATACGGAATGCGAATGATTAAAAGGGAAACATTACATGTACGAAGGCTATTTTTTGTCTTAGCAGCTTTTTTTTCCAGAAAGACGCAATTCCCATGTGTCCTTGAAAATGTCTCAATATGGTATTACCATCATTTGTGTCTGTTGTCTTTTTAGGTCCTATGCGCCTGGCGAACAACTTTCAGGGTCATATGAAACGGACTCCCAAGCTGAAATGGAAAGCTACCTGTTGCTTGAACAGCGGAAGAACAAATCAAGCCAATTGGAGATAACATTCATACATTATGTTTTAAGGTACATGAACCACAAAACTATGCTGCTAAACCAAGGCTGCTAGAACTGATATAAAAGCTGCAAGATGTTGTTGTAATATTTCTCATGGATGCTACAAATATTTCTGTTAAAAGCGCAATTAACAAAACATGAACACACATTCAGTAGTAAGAGTAAACCGTCGATTTAGGCAAATGCCAGGGAATGAATATCTATAATTAAAACGCCTGTTTGCTTTTGTGCCATGAACTCCTCCCAGGTTATTGTTTCCTGTGGCTTTCAACTGCGTGCGATATTATACCTTATTATGAGGTCCATGAGAGAGTTTTGATGTCCCTGTATACTACCTTTATAATTCTGCGAAAGGTTGGCTAAACTAGGGTGACTAGTATTACTAATAGACCGCCACAATGGGTGATGGTAGCCTAAACGGAGCTAAGTACCACGGAGGATTAGCTAAACTGGGCCGAGAATCTCATCTACTGAGGGCTGGCTAACTGGTCTGTGTACTACTACCACTGAGTGTTGGCTAAATTGGGCCGAGTACCAATACTGACGGTTAGCTAAAGTGGGCCTAATACCATTAATTAATACTGAGCATGCTGACGGCTGGCCAAACTAGGCCAAGGGGTGAGGGTTGTAGTACATGTGTGGCGTACTTTTCATGCTGGATTGTCCAGTGTCAGTTTGACGTCATTGGATACACTTTTAGTCCAGGAGAAGTGGGTGTGGGGTGTGACATAGGTATATCCGCGATTTTATTGCACAAATATTCAAGTCATATCTCTAGTTGATGAATCAAGGTACTTGATGCCACTTTGGCATCCTTGAGGATTTTTTTTTTCAAGAACCAAACATACCTAGTTTGTACATGTCGCATTCGAGTTTGCGTATCGCTCCTTTCCCAGACCAAAGGTTGTAAATCGCAATTGGTATATTTCGTTCATTATCGCTCAAATGTAATATTGCTTTAAATGCAGTGTGTTTTGATTCAAGTTTGTTAAATAAGCCATTCAATATTATAGTAATATTTAGGGGTAGGAAACATTGATGGTGGTCAGCAAGGTGAGACATACAGCTGTATGTTGATACTAACAAATATCATGCAGATTGCTATCAATAATAAGGAGTACTAGACCGAAGAAAATCAAGCATATTTCGGTCTCCGCAAATTACGAATTATCCACAAGTCGATCCAGGTTTGGTGTTAAAATTTAAAATCTGCACTCTGCCCTTTAATAATCAGACATTATAAGGAATTAGGAGAAATACCGAGATGTTCGTTGCTTGGGTGTGTGTGGGGGGGAGGGGGCACCATGGGCCCCTATACACCATAACTCCTAGAACACCATTGGTGTGTTCGGATAGTTCCACGAGCATAGCATAATTGTATAAATATAGCGTAAATAATATATTGGGCTGCGAGAACAGTTAATTGTTTATCTTCTGGTTTATTCTATGTTTAAGGGTCCCAGGAAGCATTATTATTTTGTTCCATTATTACTGCATAATAGGTCTGTTGTCTGAGATTCTGAGATTCGAAAATGCTGACGTTTCATATTATACAATCACGTTTGTTTTGATCCAGAACTATAGTGTCGTCGAATTACGGTATTACCAATATTGTTTCATGTTCTGGACATATCAAAGACACAGCAGGTACACCATGATGAAGTTTTGGGACTGTGTATGAGATACATGGAAAAGTAAATGGATCCGCTCTGCGAGTCTGAGGGTGTACCCAGATAAAAAAAAAGTTTCTCAAAGAAGAAAACTTGGCATCACCTGGATTAGTAAAATATAAGATCTGAGGAAACATATTATGAAAAAAAACGCGGGTATACTCGAAGTCACACCTCGGCCAAAAATCAGGGGTTACCTCCTTGACTATTTGCAAGGATACAATTTTCACAATAATACTTCACTTGCAATTTTCATTTGATTTTCTGTGAATTTTATGAGGACAATGGTAGCCAAGGTAGACTATATATTACGTTATAAATTTTCTATGTGGTTTGTCAATAAATTGGATACATGCACTTTAGACTTCGTCATTTAGCCAAGGTCATTTTGCCCTTCATGTGACCATATAATATTTTATATGATTGCCATTCTAACTTTGTCTTATCTGACAAGTGATCAAATAGAGTGTAAAACCCTGTGGGCCTCTTGTTGTAGAGTTGCATCGATGCTAATAGATTAAATAACTGCCGATTTGTTTTCGATTTGCAATTAGGCTGCCAATCGCAGAGCTGAGAGCAGAGATTCGGAAGGGACGTCACGGTCCGTTGACTGGCATTCTGTAAGTTTTAGAATTATGATAAAAACTTTGGACAGAAATGTGTTAAGTTGTCGTGGAAATATGTCACTCCATTGATGACAAAACCGAGGCAGAACCATAATACTAAACTAGACTTCTTGGCGGCCTCGTGGCATTGCATTTATAATTACTGCAACGTAAATCTTGACCCGTAACTCTTCTCGACGTCGTGAAAGGGTGTTTCTTATCTGCACAGCTTGACCAGTGCACAGACCGAACTACATGTATAGGATCTATGCGTAATCAACACGCAAGCTATCTGCAACCGTTTTCTTCAAGAGACCTACCTCCTTAGCTTTCTCTAGCTTTTACCGTTCCTCGTTTCATTTTATTGTTTCCAGTGCAGATCTGTACTTCCCGTTTTCGTATTTAAAAATTACACATTTTCAACAATTTAAACCTAGATCTGTGTGGCGCCGACCACTACCACCAATTTCGACCCATGACATTGACCATGACCCGCCAAGGTCATGGGCGAATATGGCACCAAATGAAGGTTTGATTCGGTCATAGTCAAGGTTTTAAGTCGAAACTTCTGGTGGTGACTTGCGCACGATCAAGATTCTTGCTCAAGTGAAAGTAATGGGTCAAAAATGTTGATGGTGGCCGGCACACACTCAAGATCCATGCTTGAGTGAACCCAAGATGGTTCTCCTTGAGCTCAAGAACCAACGTTGATATTTGGCGCCTTTTTTTGCCTCGATCTTTATGGGTTATGGTCAAGATAATGGGTCAAAAAGTTTCCTCGTGTCCAGGACCACCCAGATCCAATGCTTAAATGGTCGAAAATATTAATGTGTGATTATTAAATAATAAAATGGGAAACAAAAATCTGTCCACAGACCTATTGTAATTAGTATATTGTGTAAGCACTATGTTAAGAAAATGCATGCTTGTTTGTTTGGCTTTCGTCATCTAGGGTTGCTATCCCTGACCAGCCTCTTACAGCTTGCTATGAGACCGAGAGCCAAGCTGATCTACAAGGCTATCTGTCCACCTTGGAAAGGACGAAAAAGAATCAGGATGCGCAGGATAGCGGCTACGGAGCTACCAAAAATTAAGGTACCAGTGCTGTCAATTACCACCAATTATCTGCCCCCGACTTATTTGTCGTTGATTGGCGATCTTCATGTCTGTCAATATTAAACAGTGCCAATATTCCCGTTCGCGCCTTTACATCATTAGGTTTAATAATATTATGTTTTGTCGTTGATGAAAATTATAGCCGGCAGTTTCAGGATTACAAAATTTAAACATGCAACACTACTTGTTGTTAGACCCAATGGCGCATGTCACACATAAAGTCAGAAATATTTGCCAGAATGCGATGTCCTGATGTTCACATTCACCAACTTTGTTCGTAGTAGTAGATGAAAGTGTAAAAAAATATATTTTTTCCAGAATGCAATGAAGCGAGAAGTCACGTGATTGTCGCTGGTGTTTTAAAGAGAAAAACAGCACCACCAAAAAAAAAAGACCATGCGAACCATAATACATAGATGGATCCGTATTCAGTGTTTACGTCTGGTCTTATATATACCATGTATACTGAAATTAAACAACTGCATTTAGGGTTTAAAAAATCAAATTCTATCCTTAATAATTATGTGTAATACGGTCTTGATTAATGCTATATTAATATCAAAGGTCATAACTGGTATAATGACCAGACAGGAAAATCGGTTTTTACGCATCATCAAATACACATTCTAGTATACTTCAATCACTTCCATGCTTTGTCAACACGTGTGTTATATACATGTAATAAGCTCCTTTTCCTGTTGATAGAGCTTGTACGCGGGTAGAGTTTGTATGCGGGTAATGAACTATGTTGGAAATCTGTACGTGTTCATTTTGATATTTGTTTTAATTTATTATTTGTCATTATGCGTTTCTGTTTTTCCTGACGCTGGTCGAAATCAAACATGTTTCAAATTGGTGATCCGTATTAAATGCACTGTTGCTAAAATAAGAGGTTTACGTGAAACATTTTATTCGACGGTACCTATAAAGTGTGCATATATACTAGTAGGATACTGCTTAACTTGTTCTGTGTATGTTGTTCACTGCAAATTTGCTGGCTAATACATGCACATGTATTGTTTCGCCATGTACATGCCTGTTATTCTTGTAGTTTTTGTAACAGTAAAATTGACGATAAACTGTTCGAGGCCTAGCTTTCACGTATCACTAGCGTCATAGAAAGGCTGAAACTCTTTAAGATTTCAGATTTCGGTCACTGTATACTATTACACATATCTGCATCTTCATGCCTGCTTAAAACAATCGATACCACTGTACCCAGACGTATGGTCAAAACAGTAGAGCCTAATGCTTAAGTACATTTATGAGGAGGATAGGATTATGCCTTACTGCTTGAAAAATATCGCTACTATTACCTAATATTACCACTACTGATCACTTGATTGGAAATATCTCGTGAAAGCTGTGTTAATCGACGTGATACTGTAGCCACTCTTTTTATGTATATCTCGTGAAAAGTGTGTTAATCGATTCGGATTGTAGCCACTCTTTTTATGTGTATCTCGTGAAAAGTGTGTTAATCGACTCGGATTATAGCCACTCTTTTTATGGATATCTCGTGAAAAGTGTGTTAATCGACTCGGATTGTAGCCACTCTTTTTATGTATATCTCGTGCAAAGTGTGCTAATCGACGTGGGACTGTAACCACTTTTATTTTTGCTTGAAGCATAGTTCTTCAGCAGGTGTGTTATTTGTTCAAGAAGTATTTTTGCTAAATAACAACGTTACTAGTTTTCCAATTAAAATAAATTATTGAAAGTCTTGATCTATGGAGAAACAGGTTTCGCTGTAAGATATATTGGAAACGTTTTGGCATGGAAGGGTCGATGAAAATACAAGGCTAAATGTATAAATTTGAAAAATATTTACAGGATTACACTCATTTTGATTGACCTACACAAACGTGTTATATTGTGAGGCTGCGGTTATGACGCAATTAAGGTAAAGTGTTTGGTTCACTTTTATTTCTCTGGTGATGCAATTGTAATATTATATCTCGGACTGTGTGATGATATAAATAGGTTAAAGACTAATTTATTCAGTGAGGGTTCAGCAAGTAACTGGTCACCTCACACAAGAATCTCGATCTGTGGCAAAGGACGATGAAACTCTTAAAATAATATAAAATATATATTGGGTATAATATCTCTACTTCAAGTTTGAAATTAAATTAAATGTCAACTGCCATTATATCCTATTTAAGACAGCTTGTTTACGTATTATATGGATATTTTGTTCACTACCTTAAACGTTCATTGCCGTGATTTATTTATATGCGCCGCTGTTTACGGCTTCTGTTACCAGGGTTACGTGAAACTGTAATGTGAAACTGTATCAAGGCATTGTACAAGTGCTTTTATAGGTGTGGCGTGGAATACAATGTACTTGGACAGGCTATAGACGTTCAGCTTAGAAGCGCAAAGCCTTAAATTCGTTTAGTACTGTATTAATAACTAGAAGACAGCTTGACGGAGATTAACACTGATAATTTACTAATCACGATGCAACCATACATTTATCTTGGCGGTTGTAACTGGAAATCGTAATCTGGTTAATTCGGCACTGGTTTTAGACAGAACCCAGAAAACACTTTGGGTGCTATAGATTAGTTACCACATAAAATAGTATAGTCGTATCATTGTAAACCCTGGCAACATCGAAGCTGTTAAAAGGTTTAAGTAGACAGATAGAAGACCAAAAATTTAGGAGGTGTCTGATGTAATAGAGAGGGCATTACAATGATCCGCATTTTAGCACACTCGCCCTAGTACAGATGTACGAGTCTCATCGTGTATGTTTTACTTTTTATGAATGAACAATAAATGATGAAAACCGATATTTGTTTTTCTACAGAGTAAAGAATAATGTGATATTTAATGGAGAAAATTTATTTAAAATTAAGACATGTACGTCGCTGGGGCACAGTTTTGCACAAGAATAAGCTATACTAACAACAAATGTCTCACCGGGACAGACATGGTTGTTTGTCCAGTGAAATCAATTTACGATTAGGATTACCTGTTTGCATATAGTTACGATTACTATTATACTGATTACAAAATGTAGCAAAGTAATGGAGTAAGATTATGATTGCATGACAAAAGTAATCGATTACATCTCGGATAGCATTGCAATTATGCTACATTTATTGCCTTAAACTTAAATATTTTACTTAATCCAGTTAAACTTAGATATTTGTTATATCTATTCTAAAACCATCATCATTATAATGAATTTTTTTACTATGAAATATTATAATTGCGGTTCATGTAGCAGTGTAACCATCACATTTCCCGTTATTTCCCGTCAGCGTCAGTGCGCTGTATAAATAGACATGTATGTGTTTATGTAATGTAAGAAAAAATTACCTTTGACACATGAATGGGGGTGGAGAGATCAGGCTTAAAGTCTGCTTTCAACCTCTAACACAACACAAGTTAGAGGTCGTATCACCGACTTCAAGTTGAATTCGGTGGTGTAAATTAATTTGGACCTGTCTTGCTTTGGCTGAACGTTCTACTCCCCCCAATTTTTGCCAAGCCACCCACTCAATTCCGCAACTGGTGAGCAGAAAGCAATCACTCACGCCATTATATTGACTCCGAGCAGGCCAGTCGGTTGTCCAAATCATTAATGCCAAGCGCCAAGCTGAGAAGAGCAAACTTCCAAGTTTTACGACTTTGGAATGACGCAGTCGATTGAACCCCGACCTCCCTTACCTGAGCGGACGCTGTAACCACTAGGCTACGGAGGCGGTCCCCGACAAACGAATAGGAAAATTATTACTGTGACTTATATTTGCCAGTTGAATACAAGTCAGCGAATTAAGATCTGATATAATCATAACGTAATCATAAAAGTAATGTATTCGTATTTTACGACTATGCATGATGAATATATATGAAATCAATTATAATTACGATTACCAAGCCCAGACAATAATGATTGCAACGAGAATTATCATTGGTTGCAAAGTTTAACTGATTGCAACCGACTACGATCGAAATGACAATTACCGTGATTACACCAGGACTGGATCTCAAGCAACCAGTTAGGCACTTTAAATTGAAGACAATGTTAATTAACCTACATGTATACTAAGGGGTGAATCGGGTAGGAGGCACATGTCATGAAGTATCAGCCCGGCAGGAGTAACATCAGCGGTCCACATGCTGCGAACGACTGGGACTCGGGCCATGCAGGCGACATCAGAATAGTGTTATAGACAGAAGAATCTAAACTTAATACAATGTCATCAGGACACAGTTTTGCAAACCAAGAAACTTTTACCCCAGTTAGGCAGTTAAAAGACCCTGACAGCCAGTTTCTCACCAAGACTGGACTGCAGCTATTCTACATGTACCTTTATTGCCTTAGGCCTAAATATTGCATCTTATCCAGCTAAACTTAGATACATGTGGAAACAGTATTGTTATAAATTTGTATTTACCAAGCCAGTTGAATGTAAGTTAGCGTGTTAAGATCTACTGTAATCATAAAGTACTAATAAATGTAATGATATTTTACGATTACGTCATGAATGTAATCGATTATACGATAATTACCATTACCAAGCCCAGATATAACAATTACAACTAGGATAATCATTATGATTAGTTACAAAGTGCGACCAACTACATGTACGATTCACATTCCGAGTACCCCAGCACTGATTCTCACGAGACCAGTTAGGCAGTTAAAATTAATGACAGGGCTATGATCCTATACTAAAGGGCGGGTTTCATCATGACGGACAGTAAATTTAGCAACAAAATAATCCATTAACACGTCACGGCTGCGTCAAGATCAAGCCCAGTGGCATCACAAATCTACGAACACTACCCCTCTTACTGGTACGGTGTGCTACTTCGTTACCCATTCAACATTTAATCGGAATGGTGCAATTTTCAATAATCCCTCTGAATTAAATATTATAAGTATTACAATGCACAAAAAGGCAATACGAGAAACTTCAATGGAATGGTACAAAGTACAATTTGTGGAATTGGAGGTGGGGTCTAGCAATGGTACCGGAACTGTGGGCTCGTCCTTGTACATCCTATTACTATCACTACAAAAGTATCACTACTACTACTACTACTACTACTACTACTACTACTACTACTACTACTACTACTACTACTACTACTACTACTACTACTACTACTACTACTACTACTACTACCAGTACTAC
>JAAUYG010140063.1_pt1 | contig 11095 bp, 4 predicted proteins | sample 7278091 | NCBI WGS metagenome assembly JAAUYG01 (sample SAMN14350201, study PRJNA611818) | marine sediment metagenome | isolation source: surface marine sediment (0.6m) | place: French Polynesia: Moorea | collected 2018-08
AGTAGTAGTAGTAGTAGTAGTAGTAGTGGTGGTGGTGCACGTGGTGGTGGTGGTGGTGGCAGCAGCAGTAGTAGTAGTAGTAGTAGTAGTAGTAGTAGTAGTAGTAGTAGTAGTAGTAGTAGTAGTAGTAGTAGTAGTAGTTGTAGTAGCAGCCGCAGCAGCAGCATAGTAGTAGTGGTAGTAGTAGGAGGAGCGGGAGAAGGAGGAGGAGGAGGAGGAGGAGGAGGAGAACGATGCGAAGTAGCAGTAGTGCATGTAGTAAAGTAGCTGTCGTACGCTCCTTGCATTCCGGAGGCAGACGAAACTGCTCACTAATGTGACTATAACACGCAGTGTAATATCTATATCTCACCTCTCGCTAACTTTGACGTAAGCAAAGCGGAGACCTGCTAATTGATTTATCGGCGCTCTCAATTATCCGACTTGTGGTCCAGTGGCCCTACTGGTAATTGTCTGGCCTTTCCCCTCGTCGCTGTGAGCAATTTTACAGCACAATCCATCAGTATTTGGAAATGATACATCACTCCAGGGACGAAAAGTACACATATTCGGAAACTAAAATGGAAAACCGACTTTCCAGAAAAGAATGCATAGTAGATCTTTGATTCTTGAGATTTCGCTTCTAAAACTGTATGTCACTGTACAGCTGCTGTATATGGAAATTTGTCGTGATAACAGTTCATATTCACACATTCCTGAAACTACTTGGCAGGTTACTTGGTCCACAATAAGTTTTTTGGCAATCTAATTACTTTAGTCTATCACTTTTATGGCATTTTATGTATACATACCCATTTGTTTACTTTTGATTGTAGTTTTACCGATTTTGGCTACTATTATAATGCATGGACATGCATATCAATCGACAGGCTATTACGCTACACCCAGGTAGGCCTTAGCGTCCGATAGACAGCCGATTATGGATTTACAAATTCAGTTTATGAAAAAATATTTATAGGAATACACTTAATCCGAGAGTTTACCTTTCCTTCTAATATCTATTGATATTTTTAAGTTCACGAAACCCTGCAGTTAGCTATATACAAAGGGTGTCAAACTTAATTGCACATAACATATACGACATGATGGGCTAAGCGAGTTAAGATTCGAGGAGATTCATAGAGCTAGGTCAAGTCTTGAATATATTTTACAAGATACGGGCGGGCCTATTGCAGCCAACTAGGGAAGTGGTTCCTGAAATAGAAACATTTTGTCTTAGGAAAATCCAGGTATCCAGTCCTTACCCGTTCCTTTTCTGTTCCACTGATCAATGTCTTTACTGTTCCGTATTGATTCAATTCATTATTTGTTGTAGCAACAAGCGATCTATTTCACAGAGAAATATGTATTTACCAGTACCTGCCCATTTCCATGCTAAGCGAATATCAATTAACCACTTAATCTCTTTCTTATACAATAGGAACCAGGGGCTTGGTTATTGGCTGTTTTTGATCAATATCTTAAGAGGTCAAAATTCTCTTTGTTTGTTATGCCCCGTTTTCTCTTTCAAGCAACAAATCTAGAAAATAGTTGCGAGCGCATGATCTAATGTATAATGTATAACCCTGTAATTTGTGTATACTTACGGTTATTTTTAAAATGTATGTATATTAAAAGAATTATAAGATACTATTGAAGTTTAATTAAATTTTAACTTTAATGTCAGGGGCTAAGGATATATATACCTTAGTCGCCAAGTTTCGATGTATATACACCAAGGTCTACCTCTCCAAGTTCCACCAAACAGCAAGTTTGCTCTAAAGGTTAAGGCTACATTTTACGAAGGGAACTGAATTTAAAGATGTGAAGAAATAAAGACTCCAGATGCACCGGTGCAAATGGCTTGCAAAGCGAGAAAAATGAGAATCGTTTATATTCACCATTACTACAGACCCCTTGTAGGACGTAGAACATAAGCATGATAAGAACGTCTTATTCACTCTACTATTATCTGCGTACTGAAAGAAAAACGTAATGTCAACTAACCTCATCCCAAACTTTATAGGCATGCATGGTTACACCATAACCGCGGAAGAGTAAATTGACATTTGGATATATGTACATTCCAAGGGTACTACTGTGGCGAATACCTGCTTTATCCCTAAATTTTGTACATGTGTAACATTAGACAGTGGCTCGGGCAGGGAATAGAATGCCACATAAAGCTTAGAAAAATACAGTAAGAATGATTTGCCTTACAAGAGAAGCCAACAATACAATGTATGTACCCGCCAACTGAAAAAAAAAAAAAATAACTAAAGAAAATATCTTAGTTTTGTCAACCCAGCAGGGGTAAAACTAGAATATGAGGTGTGGCTCATAACTGTAAATTTCAATTACATGACTTCACGCCCTGGAGGTATTGCATTGTATTGAAGTTGAGGACTACATATTTAGGCGATATAAAAACGCCCTGGTTGTTTGTTCTATGACGGCCCTGCTGTGACACCACATAATAAGGCGTGCGGTTTATGAGCATAATAATTACTTGGCCAAGGAGCTAGAATACGAAGTTTTTGTACGGGTACATGCACCATAGCCCACTCCTTCGCTTTCCGTACACGATATAGCATCCTTTGCAAAATTTCGGGAAAAGAATTTAGAATTATCGCTTCAGATTTTAAGTGCAAATTTCTACAAATGCCTCTCAGTCTGATGATTTTCCAATAAGTTTATGATGTGGCCCTCAAACCGGTGTCACTTAATTCTCCAACTGAATGGTGTAATTGTTTCCCCTAGTAAGTGTCTTTCCTTTCCCTCTGTCACCAACGAGCAGATTATCCCCCCTTGTGTGTCAGTGACCCTGACATTCATGCCCTCGGACAGGGGGACAACTTCATAAAAATCTTAAGTCATGAAACACGGCTGTCCTCAGTATGGTGCAAAACAATTTAATTTACCGGCAACCGAATGTCTTTTCTTCTTTTTCTTCGTCTTCTTCTTCTATAGCGGTAGCAGCAGCAGCGACAGTAGCAGCAGCAGTAGTAGTACTAGCAGCAGCAGCAGTAGCAGCAGCAGCAGCAGCAGCAGTAGTAGTAGCAGCAGCAGTAGTGCATGACCATGTAGTAAATTCACATAGTTCCACACAAATACTCCAAACTTAAAATTAAGGCTCGTCAACGTGGGCGCCGTGTTTCATTGTCATGCATTAGTAAAAAATGTTTAAGTCCGGCTATGAACGTAAGACTTGTTCATTAAACTTATCCATGAAATCCCCGTAATATGGCTTCCTGTACACCCTGCACTTATAAATGCTGCTCCGTGGCCCTCGGGCACACGGTTATATGGGAAGGGGTAATGTGGAAGATTGATCTCCGGGGTAACACCTGGGAGATGTGTCTTCATCAACTAGAGTTTTAATAACTCAGCCGGCTACGGGTTTTTGTGGGAGACTGTGTTAAGCCTCTCCTGGAGACCCGGGCATCTATCGACAGCGAGATCCGTTCAACGGGGTCTTCCGTGTTACACAAATATGTCACGCGGAGTGCACTCACCCCACCTCGGGGGATGTAAACAAGGGGATATTCGTGACAGAGAAGGCTAAAAAAAACTAAAAAAAAAAGCTACGAAAATTACAAGAGATCTATCATTATCTGAGGTTTGAAATAACTGTTTCACAGTGGAATATTGTTGCCGTTACAGATAAAATCACATGTCACATTAGGCGATAATGAAGGAGGCGTGGCTAATGAAGGGTAATGGGAAGTTTGTGGACTCGGGTTATTTGGATGTCAGGCGACGTATGAAGATGGACAGTCCTTAGTTACACAGAAACGTATGCAGTAGAATCCGTGCTACAAAGCAGAGGCACCCAAGGGGTACGCAACTAAGTGCACTTGGAAGACATCTACCGGGTATTTTAATTCATTGCTATATTATTTAAACATTGTATTCAATGTTCCGAAGTAGTCGATTGGAAGAACCATGTGACTTATGTGGGACAGTTTCACACCCCAAATTCTAACTGTTGAGGGTCTTTGTCATTTTTATTCTGTGATAGCCTATCAGCCTATGGTTTTAACCATTGCGCAGTACACGCGGCTATCGGACCGTGTAGATGGTGCTGGGGAAGACACAGGTACCAGTACATCTATTACATATACAATGTATGTATACACTAACGTAACAAATAGTTCTGTGATTTCACATTTCCCCTATCACAACAAGGGTTATGCTGGGTTTTCCCATAAATAGTTAACTATACAATGAATTGTATGTCAACACTTTGTCATTCAGTTTATCATACATTTTCTAATAAACGGACTCTTGACCATTGCCCAATACAGGTGTTCTAGTTGTTGCTCGGACATAAACATGCAAATAATGTCACACCAGTTGGCCTTATTTGCTAGCCGACTGGGCAAATGGCGAAAAGTTGCTGACACGAAATACGCGTTTCAAGTATTAGAAAGTAATTATAATTACGTTGTCAGTGCAAGGTGGTGGTTTACTTGTGGACTTTTATCGTGGCAGCAAAGTTAACACCAAGGAGAAGGGATACGTGTATGATAAGGAATGGAATGAAAGCGCCATTTCGTGACAGCAAGATTATTTTCCACAGTCCACAGAGGAATGCCATTTCCTGAAAATCCGACATAAGCCAAAGCTTATGCTTAAAAATAAATTTTGGATAATTTAAGCCTCATATTTTACAGACTGGATGAAGCATGTTTTTTATAGTCTAAGGATTAAGGGAAATTTCACTTTATTAACATTTTGAAGGTGGTTGGCAAAAAGCATACACGTATTCTTGACTGCAAACTTTCCCCAGTGCTGGCTGTCTGACATATACGTGCAAAAGTTTGGACCAAATCCTTCAAAAACTTGGTTTTACCTGCTTTTCGTATCCAGAAAGGATTTGTTTTCTAAAACAAACCTGCGTTATATTTCCGTGATCGTCATGAACGTCTATTTTGTTAGGGTAAATTATTTTGAGTTTGGGTAAATTGATCAGAATGAAGGTGTCCTTCACAAGGCTGACAGCAGAGCACAATGTGCATAATGTTGTTGGCCAATGTAATATGTCAGGGCTAATCAGCTTCGCGAAATAGGATTCACAGGCAAAGCAAGAAAATAGTTAAATGAGGAAGAGTTTTAATTAATGTATGTCTAATTTGTGTGTACATGTCTATGCATTAAAAACCGATCAACTGAATCGACTTACCTCCTTATGAAAAAGGTAAAAAAGTATAAGGGTCCTTTTCAAGAGACACTTAGGTTCTTTGAATTGTCGCATGTTTCAAGTACACATAAAGCTACAATTAACACATGTTAGCATTTTTTCCTATATTTTAATTTTAATTTATATCTGGAATTGTTAGTTGTGTCGAAACCACGTGAAGTTGATCACTTTGTTTGATCATGTATTTCTGGTAATCAAATACATTTTAAACAACTATTACATTTTAATTTATGGAATGTCATGATTATGACAGAACGACAGTAACAGAATTGTAATACAGCATTTTGGTATACACACTTCTGACATTAACAAACTTATCATTTTATGCGTTTGCGTCAACTTAGCATTGACATCAGTAGCTGCTAATCAGAACTTGGGGAATATGTAATGTTGCACCAAAGAGCGAACTTTATATAATACCTGGGACAATATAAGTGCTGCTGTAGAAATTGCATGGCCTTAATCATGACAATCTGCTTAAAATCGCTCGGTGCAATATGTGGACCTCATAGAGACGGCAGTGATACAGCATAAAATACACAGTACCTTCAATTGCCATTTCACTATGCAGTATAGCGGCTGTTTTTTATACCTGTTCAATAATAATATCTGACTTCTGTCACTCAGTAGAACAAGTTCACTAATGATAGTTGACGTCTGCACCCAGTGATGAATATTTGCTAATAATGCCTGATTTCTGTCACCCAGTGATGCATGTCCAATCATTATGATAATACCTGACTTCTGTCACTCAGTAGTACAGGTTCAATTATAATACCTGACTTCTGCCACCCAGTAGTACAGGTTCAATTATAATACCGGACTTCTGCCTCTCAGTAGTACAGGTTCACTGATAATACCTGACTTCTGCCACCCATTAGTACAGGTTCAATTATAATACTTGACTTCTGTCACTCAGTAGTTCAGGCTCACTAATAATACCTGACTTCTGCCACTCAGCAGTACAGGTTCATTGAAAATACATGACTTTTGTCACTCAGTAGTACAGGTTCACTAATAATACCTGATTTCTGTCACTCAGTAGTACAGGTTTACTAGTAATACCCGATTTCTGCCACCCAGTGATGCATGTACACTAATAATACCTGACTTCTGCCTGTTCACCATGTTCACCAACACATGTATAATACAGGACTTCTGTAACCCAGCAGGTTCAATAATAATAAATTAATAGCTGACTGATGCCATGCAGCAGGAGAAGCAGAACCTACATGTGAATGTCGGGGGTGCTGTGCACGTCTTGCTTTATATTGGGGAGACCCCAAGAGCTATACCATCATTTGTTTCTATAATGGCTTATTACGTATAACGACGAGCTACAGTCAGAATTATGGTGTTTGTTTTAGTGTCCAGATCAAGCGGCTGACAATAATTGCTATTACCAGAAGCATGGGGCACTGGACCGGAGATGTTCCGAGGGGAACAGGAGATGTATTTGAGCGGACAAATAGACAGTGTGTACACTACCCGAGGGAGAACAACATTTTATTAAGTTATGAGTGCCACCAAATTATAGCTGATGGTTCACTGTAGAGAAATGAGACGCCCCCCTACCAAATGTAACATTACCTCTCACTCCACACAGGACCCTTAGCCTGTTGTCGGTACCGGCACTGTGCTGTGGATAATTGACTTCTCACGTCTCAGATATTCTGGGTCGTGACAACGATAGGACACATCATTCAGAGACACTGGATTCTTGTAGACGCCGGCAAACGGGGGATTTAAGCACGGAGCAGCTGACGAGCTCAGGCGTCTGTCCACTGAGGATTAAATAACCCAACGTCATTTGGTATTACAACAAAACCCGACTGATCGCTGACGTGGGCTAATTTCGCTGGGAAACCCGTTACTGGACCGCGGGACGGCTTCGTAATGCAATAAGGTCTCTATCGTGTGCGGAAAACCTCGTCTTTGCTACAGCACAGCAGAGAGTGGCTACTGGGGCGGAAGCTGTCACCTGCGGCAGTGCCTGCTGCTGGTTGGAGAATCTGTTGTCTGTATTTAAAGACACAGGCGGCACGGGCCTGGGCACTAACTCCCCACCGCCACCTAGCCTTTCGGCCAGCACGTCACAGCCGAGTCAAGTGTCATACGTGGCCATCGTCGTGGAAACATGATGTGCCATTCCGGCGACTCTCTCGACTCAAAAAATGGGACAAAAATATACACACCACTCTGCCATTGCGTCTAGATTCTATAAGGGATGGGGCTCTACAGTTCCGGAGACGTCGCTGACGGAAATGCTAGATGGTCAGGTGTGACGTGGCTGAGACCCATGCTCGACAGGATGACGACTGGGAGGCTCTTTATGCCGGCTTAGCAAGCGAGCTGGCACCCAAACGAGTTAGAGAAGCCGATTCTCGCCTTTTGTCAAGGAGCTCGGCATTTTACCAGACGGCAGACTACATGTAGGTGTTAGGCTCAGACGCGTGGACATCCAGGGCTCACGTTGAGTGCGCCAAGACTCGGACATCTGTCAATAACAAACCAACAGGGCTAACTAACCTGGGTATACCTCAGCGTCGGAACGAGGGAGATTCTCGCGACGGTCCCTAGCTCGCTCCCATTAAGTCTGTCTCGACGCAGAGACAAAGTGGGCAATGGGTGATTGTCGCCGATGGAGGGGTCTGGCCACTTAAACCTGTCCAGGGCGAAGCGACCAAGTTAATTGCTAATCTCAGTTTCGAGATCGTCGACGAACGTAGAAGGCAGGAGTTAAGCTTAACCCGTGTCGTCATAGTAATGCAACCAAAGTGGCGGTATATGACGTCACCCACAGCGTTGACGTCTACGGAGATAATTGATGTTATCTTTTAAAAACTAGGCTCGCTGATTGTGTCTCACTTGCAATTTGGTCCATGGGAAAGAGCGCTTGGCTTTCTGATCTTTCCCTCCGAGTAAGCGGATGCTCGGCTTTCCATTACCCGAGAAAAAAGCGCGCGAAAGAGCGAGGAAGGAAGCTCAAAGGAAGGCTGCAATGTCAGTGGAAGCACGGCTTCTCGACGGTACCGCTGATTATTCCTACCGCAGGCGAGTCGTCAAGGAGCGATAACCGCAGAAAAAGCACTCGATTGCCCGGCTTTGATATCGCCGCCTCCGTGTATACATGCAGGTCCCGCCTACTTGGAATCCGCTAATCCTTTTTCGCGTGCTACATGGAAAACAATAAGCTCGTTGATGTGAAATCAGAAGCCGATACAGGCGCCAAAAGCCTAACTGCGTGGGCCCTTAATATAATTTCAACCCCAGCGAAAACCCTCTTTAGTTCCTAACTGGACAACCCGATTACACGATATTTTGAAACAAAGGGCTGCTGGTCCGGCAGCTTATGGCAGCGTCACGCGGCTGACATTTGGGGGGTGGCAGCTGTCGCCTATCTCCTGTGACAGCATCACGTCTCTGGCACTACTAAAGGCTTGACATGGTCGGGGACCGAGGAAAGGGACTGAGGTAATGGCCACACACAAGGCTCTGGTCGGGGGACGGACTGGGTAGCCTATAGCACCCGCACTAGCTAGCTACCCCTGATCGGGGTTCCAGACGCGAAACTGTCCCTGCTAGAAAAGGCACAGACGCTGGCACCACAGTGGGAAAACAAGCTGTGATGCCTTCCTGAGCATCGTTTTCTGTGACCCCTTTGGCATAGCAGGCGCTACGACAAGACGTCTACTTCGGAGCGTATGGAGGAGAAAGGACATCGAAGCCCGTGATTCACAACTAACAGAATGGATGAACAGCAGCAGCAGCAGCAGCCCAAAGACATTCTCAAACTGAAGGGGATCCTGAAAAGGGGAGACAGCAAGAAATGGTCGGATCTGGGAGTAGCGAGACCCACGGATTTAGGCGGTAGTTCCAGAAGTCTGCCTGGCTCGCCAAAGATGCGTCAACGACACACAACAGTCACATTTCAGGGCAAACCTACCAATAAGGGGTCTCCTAAACGCCCAGAGGCCTTCCCTGTCCCTATTGAGCCACTTTCAAGAGCTGGATCCCTGCGACGGAAGCATCGTGTGATATTTAAGACAGGCAGTTTGGATAGCGCATATCTGACTCCTGGAGAACCAGGACCGGATCTCGGTGAGAAGCTAAAGAAAGATCACGGTTCCGGATTTGCCCATGAGTGTCTCAAGATCGAGCGAACGTTCCACGAACCTATAAGAGGAACTGATACCTCAGTTCCAGCGTCTATTGCTTCAGAACGGTGCAATCAGGATGAAAACACAGTTGAGAATAAACACCGCGTAACTGAAACGAGGTTCGTTTCCGGTGTTCAAAACGCCTTGCAGAAAACCAAGGTATCCAGGCCGATATACCATTACGAGGCCGTGGATCCCTTCCTGTTGTTCACTTCCGGTGGACGGGATTCTGGATCCGATCAGGGATCTGCAGACGCCAGTCGGTCCGCGAGTCCAGGTAGTGTGGAGGGTGAGCCAATCAAGCCAGCGGATACCAACCTGGAAGCCCTGGATTTGCCCCAAATCCGCAATCTTTCAGCCAAAAGAAGGAGGAGCCTCTGGAGCGAGGAGCGATCGGCCTCGTTATCCAGAAAGGGATCGCGATCATACCGAGGTGCCAGGGAGGGATCCAGAATCCCTGCCTGTCCCACATGTGTTGTCACGTGCTGCCACACTGGACGTGGTCTGGATCCCAAAGGCAACTGTCACTTCTCAGACCATGTAGACAACAAACACAGTAAGTAAGACAAAGGGACCAGGGGCCAGATTTTCTAAAAATCCGGATCTTAAGCTGGAAAAGTGGTTACCAAGGTGATTGAATTAAGTCCATTTTTAGATTTTTTTTGCGATTTTTCCAAAAAAAGGTTCCAGATTACAAAGGGCTTCCAATTAAAACGTACTGTAATTTCATTCTGTTACAGTCATAGACTGTACGTGTATCACCATTGTTTTTATCGGATTTCCATTCATGTTTGTATTTTGATAGGTTGCTTTTACAGACGTATGTTGAAGCAAAAACGGTGTCTGTTTTAACTTTAGGAATTATCTTGACAAATCATTGCCAATTTCAATGCTTACGCTAAGCTGTGGAATTTGCGTTTGAGAACACGGGCCCTGACACGCAATGTGAGAGAGCTAAAAAAAAATAACCCTGGCACGAAAGGGGAAGATATTTGCTGTTAATAGGCCACATAGGGAGTTGGCAAAAAACCCCTTTGGTTGTGATAGTATGAAATACATTTGAATATGCTAAACTTGTTAAAGTACTGACAAACCTAATATCCGTGCATCCTCTGATACGATGACAAACAAATCCCCAGTGGCATATGCGTTTCACGAGATCCTGCGAGAGAGATTCGTGTCTGACTGGCGAATGCTATATCCATGTACGTTATTTGGAACGTTATTATTATTTTTATTTTTTTTGTGGTAAAAATCGGAGACAGCTCCAGGTTTAAAAGAAATGGATCTCCTGTATGGCAGTGAAATTGTTTGTGATTCACTTATATGCTGGTTCCAGTTTAAAGTTATCTTGACGATACAGATATTTGTGTCTGTACGCGATCATTGTAATAAGGACCAGGCGTAACTTTCTTGGACTTCGGTAAACGCCAACTTATGAGACAAACACAAATCAACGGAAAAGCTGCATGTACACTCGAATATTAATGGCTTTAGGCTGACGGAAAATAATCACATTCTGCATTTTTAACTTAGGTTAACTACACTTGTGCGTAATGATAATTGCACTTCGAAACTATATGCGTGATATGTTGTTGCTGATAATCTGACCACCAGTTCTTATTTGGTGTAACATGTATCTGTGGAAACAATGAGAGAGAGAGAGAGAGAGAGAGAGAGAGAGAGAGAGAGAGAGAGAGAGAGAGAGAGAGAGAGAGAGAGAGAGAGAGAGAGAGAGAGAGAGAGAGAGAGA
>JAAUYG010272612.1_pt1 | contig 11095 bp, 7 predicted proteins | sample 7278091 | NCBI WGS metagenome assembly JAAUYG01 (sample SAMN14350201, study PRJNA611818) | marine sediment metagenome | isolation source: surface marine sediment (0.6m) | place: French Polynesia: Moorea | collected 2018-08
GCCACCGATTCAATTCCGCCACAGGTGAGCAGAAAGGAATCACTCAGACCATTTATACTGACTCCGAGCCGCCCAGTCGCTTGCCTAACTCATTAATGCCAAGCGTCAAGCTCAGCAGAGAAGCGCAAACCTTCCAGTTTTATGTCTTGGGTGTGACGCGCCGTCGGGAAATGAACCCCGGCCTCCTGCACCCCGAGCGGACGCTCTAACCACTATGCTACTCGGGGGCGGTCTCTGTTTTACAGAACACAGGACTAAACTCGAATCCATGACTGCCTGTTCTAAGGCATATACTAAGTACTATACTAACTACGATATTATTAGGAGCAAACTCTCATCACCTTGTGCACCAATACATGTACATTGTATCTTACATGATCAGAACCAAGTCCACACCTGAGAAATACCAATTTGATACAGTAGAACCTGTCCTGAAAGACCGCACGATTGCCCCAAAAATTAAATGTGGTCTCTCAAGACAAGTTATCTCTGGTGATAGGATAAGGTTCAGCTGCATTGAAATGTGGGACCTTCAGCTAAGAATACATGGTCCTTCAATGCAGGTGGTCTCTCATGGCAGTGGTCTCAATACAGGTTTCACTGTAATACCTAAATACCAGTTGTTTACAAAACTATTAAGTCAGTGCTATTCTCCCCAAGCTTTACCAGTAATTGACCGTATCAGAGAGAAATTATAAAGATCAGGAAGAAAACTTTGAAAGGAGACAGCTAAGTATGCACTGTGCAGTAAAATATGTTGGGTGCATCTGAACTTACCAAAGAGTGCATGAGATGGTAATCTGTCAGAGCATGCTGATGGTGCTGCTGCCGAGTTGCAAAGCTCCTGGACCTCCAGGCATGCAGGGCAGCCCATTGCTCCGGTGTGAATTCGTTCGGTCCCAACATTATTGCCACAGAAACTTCTGATTCACTTTAACTAACACACAGAAGACAGTGGAGTAGTATTAATTTTTTTTAATATAAATCGGGATTCCTTGGTGACGTCAGAGACCTTTAAGTGTGCCGGCCGTGATGCTAAGCAGCAAGAGTCAGCAAAACTGCAGTGTTTTAGTCTGCGCTCTATCTTGTGATGAAAGTGATGAAGCCAATATCTTCCATGTAGCAGTCATTCATTACATGCCGCATTAGTCATGCCAGCGGGTTGCTAATGTCCTCCAAAGGTCCGGGCATTGACAAGGAGTCAAAAGTCGGGAGATGCTTACCAATAACTATCACTTGTAAGCACTTCGTACAAACAGCCACCCTGCAGATCAATTGGAGTCCACGATGGCAGGAAATTTTACAGTGCACAACAGGCCAAAGACCGGCACAGTTTGCTGCTTACATATTACAAATGTCCAATAAACAACGCAAGGTAAATGCCAATGCCGCATGGATCCTTGTCCATCAAATGTCAGGACTCCTCCCACTGTGAGGCGGATACGGCATTTAGCAAGTTTAGCAGATATTCCACTCGAGGCCTTCCAATGATCCCTTCAGTGGCGCTACCGGACAAGAGTGTAATAGATGCAATATCATTATCTCACACTGGACAGAAGATTTTCTTTGCATAAAAGGGACACTGGCCAGCTTAGGAACTGACAGTGTGGCACCCTCTTAAATGTTGTTGGGACCCTGACCTGTTCTGTTCAGCTATCTGTGTTTGTACAGAAGATGCCTCTCCACTCCCTCCTCCCTGGGTTCCCCCCCCCTCCTCCCCCCCCCAGGCCACCACCTACCCCACCCCTTTGAGTACCCAGCGGACAAATCTTTTGGTCACTCTATTGTGCAGTTAAAGACTCATGACCTAGGCAGTTTTACAAACTGTTTATACAAATTTGATTAACAAAATTTTGAACAGCTACACGTACCAGTAACATCCAGCTAAATGCCTTACAGTAGTCCCCCTCTAATAAGGACAGCGGCATTCTGCCGAACAAGTTTGTCCTTTTTAATTAAGACATCCTAAATTGTGGGTCTCAGGGAGCATCACATATATACAGATATATATATTATATATTTTCATAGCACTTGCTGCCTGGAAACTGTCCTTTTTAAAGGGGTGTCCTCTCTAGCGTGTCCTTTAACAGAGGGACTGCCGCGTATCTCATACACAGTAAAACACCCGCTGTATCTCATATAGTAAAACATGTAAAGCCCTACAGAAATTTGCTGTATTATTTCCTGGAACAGGTTTAATGTGATATTAATTTATTATTTAGTAAAACAGGAATATACGACATAGACACAGGTGTCATCTGATTGTACTCTGATACAGTGGTTTACCACTTCCGTTCAGTTTTGTGCTTGCATTTACATACCCTACCTCAGCTTATGTGATCTATTTCAAAATCATAATTGCCGCATAAATACAACTATACTAACAAAGCAAACCCGGTCAGCAAACAGTAGTTTTTGCACTACTAGGCATTTATCATTACATGCATATGATTAGTGGCAGATGGATATTATATGTGGCAAGACATTATTACCCGGGTGCTCATAAATTAAAATTTTACAAAACGAGACCCATTTTGTACCACAGTGGTTTTTCTTCGATTACGGTTACCCTATTCGCCAAAGAAAATGTGGCCGGGTGGACACTTCACAGAGAGACTGTATAAGTGTATATTTTTACCCCAATGATATTTCCAGAGGTTTAATATTTAATATCCAAGCCACAAACAAAAAGTCGGGTCTTTTTTATATAACCCAGGAGCCCGCTTTCCCTTGGTGCCACCCCCCAGTGGTCCCAGTAGCAGCCAGATGTTTTTGTTGTCTCAACATATTTCCAGCTTTCAGAGCTCTTACACTAAATAAAGCTTATCAGTGTTTGAGAAGCAGCCAGTAGGCTGTTTGCTCCAGAGCCCCTTCAGCCGCACAAAGCCTGATTAATGGTCAAGATGAGCCGTACCAGTCAATGCCCAACCATCAGTGCTTACTGCCAACACCAGAGGGCAGCACGATTGCCCTTAAAAGGCAAGCCTACGGAATCAGAAGCCTTGATCAAATGCTATTTCCCTAGCTGCTGCGTCTGTCAACACCAGGCCGCCGAGTCTATTTCAAAGGAGTCGCATATCAGACAAAGGACCTTCGCACACATAAATAGCGGAGCCGGCACCAGCATTAGCCTCCCACAAACAAGCGGCAGAAATTGTTCAATGCCTTGCTGCAGCTACAAACATAGAACCCTAGAACAGCTATCAGAGCAGACAATTTCAATTCGAATTTTCATAACAATAAGATGCTCCTTGGTTGTGCAGATCTTGCTACGACCACTATATAGGAGGCCCGCAGCTCAAACTTTCGCCCACCAAACTGTTTGCCGGGGAGACCCCCAAAGTCAATATTTACCGCATCCGACGTTGCCCCGATGTCATTTATTTAGTCACACAAGGATGTTTAGATATTGCTGGGGATGTTTATCCATAGCTGCTCCCTCCAATTTATTCCCAGAGTAAACAGCACCTTTTAATACCGTTTTATGTTTATCTTGGCTCCCTGTTGCCATGGCAACCCTTTATTGTCCATGATATTAAGCCCGGGTCCATGCATCTGTACATATTTATCAGATAAATTACAAAGTGCGGGAACAACGTAGGCAAATAGAAGGCCATCAGGAATGCCTGCAGCAGAGCATTGCTCTTCTTCGCTGAGGTGGCTATGGCACCAGCGAAAAAGGTCACCCTTACATGCCAAATTCGTGCTAAACCTTTGACAAATAATGCATTTTATTTGTCAAACACAGTGCTCAATTAAGTTAAACATGACTGTCAAGGTCCTGCGGCCGGTGTGACAAGACAACCTGCACAAGACACGGACAATCCCACTGAACAAACAGACAAAAGTGTGACCATGGAGATGCAAGATTTTACAACCTGCGTCTTCTTGTTGACAGCTTATGCAATCTTTAGTGCATTGTTACAGTTTTAAAGAGACTTTCACTGCGTTGATGTCGTTTCTTTCGGAGCTGCATGCAATTTCGCTGTAAAAACTGTAAGCGATACTATGTTTACAACTGAATTCTAAACACAGAATTTACATTTTCATCCACTGTCATATATATATAGAAAAGATGGAAAAGCAGATGGGTGTTATACTCATGATACTATCTGTTATACTATTCCATCTACACCCAAATATGTAGTTTACTAGTATTTAGCATGGTTAGAACTCATCCCGTTTATTCGGCAGACAGTATTAAAAGACTGCCCCAGTGCCAATAATATATGGTCGTTTAAGACTGGTGATCTTTGCTTACAGGTTCAATTGCATTGAAATGTGGAACCTTCTGCCAGAAACATGTGGTCATTCAAAACAGGTGGCCTCTGATGTCAGAATTCTCTCTCGACAAATATTTCAGTGCACATGGTAAATTTTATGTCCACATTTACAGTGCTAGTGCAATTTACAGTGCTCTTTTACAACCCTTTATTTTAAGACCACCTTCATTGTAAGACCACCTAATTTGGTCCCTGTGTACTACTGAACCTTTAGCTTAAGACCACCTGTAATATAAGACCACATTTTTGTTGTCTCATGGGCGGTCTTAAAATAGAGGGAGCACTGTACATGTATTTTCCCTATATTCCATACAAGTTACACGGTGAGAGAAATTTTGTGAACATGTATAATGCAACGCATACCACTCGGAAAATTTGAAATGGCAAAACAAACGTGTACTGTGTCACGAAACTACATACATTTTGTATGTACAATGGACATTGATTGCTATGTTGCCTATCAGACATCCCCTTTCCACATCCCTGGCAGGAACCAGACACTTGGGTGTCTGCCTGCTGCAAATATAAATAATGCTGCAAACAAAACTGTAAACAACATTGCATTTGTGACATTCAGCACGGCAGGCAGGCCATTTTTATTGACACCGCACGCAAGCTGTCTCTGCATTCTCTGCTTGACTGTGTAAACAACGCCATGTTTATGCAAGCGAGCAAATGTGAGGTATTGAGTTTACATAAAATACCTACAGCCATTGTGCATATTGGGAACATTACTGAAACTTTTTTTATTGCTCTGAACCGATGGTTTACCCGCAAAAAAGAAGGGCAACACGGTTGCAGTCATCATTCCCAGGGGTAGCTGTAACCATAAAAGATCCATCTAAATATCCATATTTTTTACTGTATGCAAAGTTTATTGTTGTTGCATATGACTGCAGTGGGTCATCAAAACAATTCCAAAATACCGTACAACACGTACTTGTATATCTGAGTTACAAAAAACAAGACATGAAGAATGTGGATCTGTTAATGAATATCGTGCAAATGCTCATATTCTCTTAAATTTAATTTATATACTTTATGTAGACTAATATGTTACAATGAGTAAGTACTATTCATGCTATCAGCAGCATGAGCCGTCAAAATAATTGCGTGACAGGAAAAGATAGAATATTTACAGCATATATGACTACAAATTGCCACCTTCAGCGTTCAGGTCAGCACCATTAATTTTATTATATCAGCAGTTTTTTAAGGTAAAAAAAAAAACAAAAACAATCTCACCTAACAGCATCCAACAAGCGCCACAAGCAACAAAGGTTGGTACATGGTTGTGTGAGCTGTTTGTTTGTTCCTTTCTGTTACTGATGTTACACAATGACCTGTCGTGACAAAACTCGGTTACACATCCCCAGGTATATACGCTGTCACCTACCAAACAACACAACATGACGATGACGATGGGGGAACAACACTGTGCATAATGACAACACAATGTATAAAGACGGGGCACAGATGCCCGCCACAATCAGAGGAAGTCACGGGCAATGAAAAACCTGGGACAAGGGGGGGAAATGAAACCTTTAAAGCAGTAAATGGTCTTGTTGGGCTCCAGTAAACAGCGACAATAGCTGGCACAACTGTCCAAACACGCTGGTTCTGCCTCCCTTCCCTGCTTTCCGCTGTTGGGATTTTGGATTTTACAAGAGACGGTTATCGGTTGAAGAAGTTTATACAGATGTCCGGAAAACATCACCATTAAAGGGCCGGGTTTACCATCTGTCCTGTAAATAAACGACAACTGGTATTCAGTGTTAAAACTTCAAAGGAGCAGCATAGTTCCCCTATAAGGTGTCTTTGTCACTTCAGCAGGGCCGATGTTGTGATGGAAGTGTTAAACACATACACACCTGAATTCTTTACAATTTCAACCGACTTCAAGTACTCAGTGTAAACCCTTTGATGAGGTGTCCTACATGTACATATAGGGTGGTATGTTCTCACGTGTACATGAAAATATATGCAAACACTGCCTTTATACAACTCCAAGTTTGAAATCAGTACACAACTTATACTTTTTTTTAACATTGGTCGAACCAATGCCAACTGCGCAATGCTGTTCAAATGAGAAAGTCTGCTACAGAGTACAACCCCTACCCACTAACCATGCTAACAGACACTAATGCGCTATATGCAACTCACATTAGTTATGAGACAATTTCAACAGATACTAGCATTACAGAGATGGAAATACAAACTATGTGTACAGACTCGTTAACACAATAAATTTCTACTAGACAGGGTTTCAGACCCTCAATCAAGCACCCAATGCAGGTCATCAAAGATAACAGAAAAGATGGTACAACAAACAGGATGAAGAAATATTATTTTTTGTAGAGTGAATGTTCCTTGAGAAGAGAAATATTTATTCAAGGGTTGTTTCTATGCAATTTTGCAACCTTCACCATGTTCGCCACACAACAACCATTGACCATTAGTGTCCCATGACCCATACGGATAGTTTACTTTGATGTCTACTGTAATATGCCCTTTATTTTTTTGCAACTCATTACTTGCCAAGAGAAATGTGAACTTTACGCAAAATCATTACCTAGGCATGCATGTGTATTTCATTGTTGAAACTTCATAAACAAAGATACAGGTGCGTTAACATGTTTAGAGGCATTAACATGGGTTTTACAATGTAAGCAATGCCAGCTGGTGCATTGGACAACAAGTAAACCATACAGCACAGTATAGAGAACGCACACTACAAATTCAATACATTTTTAGTAGCTGCTTTATGGGGAAAGCTCATCAGCCATGTTTATCAGTCCATTTATGGCTGCTGTGCAGTAATGTGTCCACAACGAACATAAACATGCATAACAGGCACATAAAGACTGCACCAGGCTCCAATTCTGGTTGTCAGGGCTAGGAATATATCAGTTCAGTCTATACTACATTTCTGCGACCAGTGACACTTTAGGAAACAAGTACGTTCCCTAGTGTCAATCAGCATCCAATGTCACATGTGTCATGCCAAACTCATTTGGTGCCGCCAAATGACAATAAGTCTGAAACACTCACTGACCAAAAATAAAATATCTTATGTTTTATAAAGAAGAAATGCACTTTGTACTTCTTGAACTTCCACAGGGATTGGAAAGAGTGCAGACTTTTTTTTTCATTTTTTTTTCCATTTAGATGATGTGTAGCCTAATTAACTATTAAAGCTGTCCAAGTTTTCTTAAAGGATTACCCATAAAGCCTCACAAGATGTAGTATGCTTAAAGTGACAACATGCCCAGATGACTGACTGACTGATCAATATATTCAACTTACATAACCAATTGATGGGTTCATTAAAGTAGCTTTTTGTAACACTCTATTTGTTGCAAACAATAACTGCAACTAAACAACGCAAGAACACCAGCAGCCATACAAGAACACAAAGAAGCCACCCAGAAAACAAAAATACCCAGAGCCAAAATAGCACAGAAAGGCTAAGGGAAAAGCAAACCGCCCTAGCAACAATGTTTATCTTTAATTTGTCTAAACAAAGCTCCTCTGCCCTGTGGTAATCAGAGAAGCTAAACAATATTGAATGACTAATCCTGGGCATCCCTGGTTGAAGATGCTGGGAGAGAAATAAACAAAGAGCAAGACCTTTGCTTTTTGTAGAGCAAAGGCTGAAGTGGCTCAGCCATCTCCGGCTAAAAATGGGCATGTTTGTCAGTCCGCACCCCGCCGAGAAGAAAAGATTATTTACATGGAGAGCTACAGAAAAACAAGAATGCAGAGAAACCTGGCTGAGCACAATGTAGCTTCAGTAGATGTTCTGGAATATGTTCCAAATACATGCAGCTAACAGCATGTTGTATTACAATCACAATCTAAACAAGACCTGACGGAATATATATCATTTCTATTACCACTTAAGGTTTCCAGGGATCAAATAAGACTTTGTTTTAGCACTGTGGTATTAGCGTGACTTCAAGTTGCCTATGTGAAAGTAACAATATCCAGCCCAGCCCAAACTTGTCTAAAGCCAGGCGATAAATAAATAGCCGACATCTAAACCAGTCAAGTAGCCATGATTTCTGATAATGGAACCACTAGGCCTGGGGAACTAAACCTAACTCAGGTAGTCCTGTTTACTTTGTTTACTAGAGCCACAAACAGGAAGTCCTTTGTTGCAGGTCTTGGCTTGGCACTGCGAATTGGTGTATGCCAGGATAAAGGCCTGGAAACAAAGTGCCTGAAGATTTTACATCATTCTCTGTGGAAAAAAACTTCTTCCACCACTTGACCCATATTTAACACACCTGAACTGCATGGGAAATATTTAAGTAACTGAGTTACGTGGTTACTCCTTGACAGAGAACCATCCACATTAAAGCGGAGAGTAAACTAGACATCACTCTGTGACTCTATGCATAGCCTATGTCAAGTAACCATGTAAGAAATTTGTCTTTCTGAAATCATATGGGACACTAAGTCACATCATTATTCAGTGTGTTTAGCTTTTAATAGTGACTACATGATTGGTTATACAGCCATACTAAACAACTACTAATCTTTCTTTGCATTGGTGGAACGGATCTTGAATATCATACAGTTGTAAAAGTTCCAAGTTACTGGTCGTAGCTGCTAAACAATTTGTGGACTTAGCATAAGGGGCCTGGGGGTGACATCAATTTCGTTGAAAATGAGGACCTAGTCCTACACACTCCTATCGGTAGAATCCCCATGGCAGGGAATCAGGTACACACATACTTTCACACTTCCCTTTGATTCCACAGAATCCTATGAAATTCAATAATCCAGAACCTCAGGCCATCAACACTGTTTTTGAAATTTTGCACAAAAGAGATTCTTAGGAGGAATAACGAACCCCTATACATACAATATTGTCTTATTGTACGCTATAAAAATATTCATTGATTGTCCCCCAGATATATCATGTTTAAGGGCATTTTTGAGTGGTCCTACGGTTCAACGATCGTCACTAAAATCATCGCCATAAGTGGCCCATGACGAGAATCAATTCTGACTTCAATAAACATGTACAAAGTCAATTTTATAAACAGTGTCAATGTGTTTTTTTATCGCAATCCGCTAAAATATCATTGTCGTTGTCATCGGTGGGATATCTTTTGTTGAGAAACCCCTGCAAAGATATTAAGCACAGTCTCTTCGGTATGGTTTTACTAGTTTTGACTTATGACAGCCAAGTTAACAGCTGTCCCTCTCTAATAAGGCCATCCTGTTTGCCAAAACACTGTGGCCACATTTTTTTTCACAGAGGTGGCCTTTGGTGAGGAGAGTAAACACATTGATAGTAGTAGAGGAAAAGATTTATGGCCCTATTAGGGAGGGTGGCCTCTGTTGAGAGTGGTCAGTAAGAGAAGGAATAGTACATACCGGTACATGAGAACTGTGCCTTCCAACCACAACCAATCATGATAAGGCGAAGGAATCTATTTAGCAAGCTTGGCAGGTGCTGTGATACAACATGCTGATTATGAATGTACACATCTGGAAGAGTTTGATGTCCGAAGAAACCTAGCTGTATAAAAAGTTAAATGTAGTTCCAAGCTTTTATTTCAAGTAAAATCAATGTTTCCACTGATGAAATATGGTGAATAAAGCTATTATAAATTTGAATCTGATTCTCTTTGCGAGTCCAATGTACCAATAGGGAGTATTTGGCACCATAAATTCGCAGTATGAATACATGTAATCGGTTTCATTCGGAAGCCAAACTACCTTGGTCATACGACTACCCTTTAGCCAATCATATTGCAACAAATAAAAGCTCCGCCAATCGTGAGATGCCCCTGTTTTCACGCATTTACCCTTCTTTCGGGCATCTTCGGAAAATTTTCCCGCCAAGGGGTTCAAAATACATGTACATGTACTCCCTATTGCATAGCTCAGAACACTGGGTGTTTTGACTTGCAGCACTGTGGGGAATACAGCAGTGGTTATTCTAACTGGATATCATTACACTGCAGTCCAAGTTTGATGTGTTCGGCTTGCAAGGCTGCGGAAAAGTATGGTTGTCAGGAAATTTATTGGACCGGGATTTCATTGCGATGTGACATTCAATGTCTGACTGAATTAGTGCCTTCAGCTCTACCTGTGTAAACTTTATCTACATCTTCCAAAAATCGATTTGGGATGGAAATCAATCAAACAGGGTGTCTAATTATCAACTTTCAATTTTATGACCGATTCCTAACACTATTATTATGTTCAAGCTGATGTTCGGACACGGATAGATTGGTCATGCTATTCTAATACTAAAGTCAGTACTTGCACAGGGAATTAAAATTTGCACAAGTGCACTGCTGGTGCTTTTGTTGTCAAGAAAATTTAAAATAAATGTAGACAGGTGTTTGTATTTGTGATATATTTGAAATAATTTGCATTTTCTGATAATATTCTTTCTCTGAACACCAGCAAGCCAAATGGAAACAGATGTATCAGACCTTATACATTACAAATCTTAATCTGCACCAATGTTGCATCTTTTCTTGGCTATATGGGTCATTCTATAAATATTGTAATTTTTCATTTCAAATTTTTTACAAAATAAAACTGAAGGAAGACTATGGAATTACCCATTTGTTAGGTTATCAGGTCAAGCCACTTAGTAAAATAATAGCTGACCAGGTTAAACTCTAATACTGTTTCCATTACATACATTTTGGTACAAGCAGATTGCAGCCTTGATGTCTACTCCGTTACTGACACATGTACCACTGTCTGTAGTAGATCAAACACTCCTGCTCGTGATAAGTTATATGTTTTGCATTTTATGCTTGTCCCTAGGGAATATGGAA
>JAAUYG010067517.1_pt1 | contig 11094 bp, 9 predicted proteins | sample 7278091 | NCBI WGS metagenome assembly JAAUYG01 (sample SAMN14350201, study PRJNA611818) | marine sediment metagenome | isolation source: surface marine sediment (0.6m) | place: French Polynesia: Moorea | collected 2018-08
CTCCTTTGGGGTGGTCCCATAATTGATTTGAGACATTATGGACCCATCCAAGGCCCCTCCTGTGAGGCCCCAGTGGGGAAGCTACTGATTGGGGTAAGGAGATCAGTCGCTTTCCAGTTGTCCTGTGAGTGGGCCACCAGCCCACTCACAGCACTACTGGAAGCGAATGATCTCCTTACCCCAATCAGTAGCTTCCCCACTGGGGCCTCACAGGAGGGGCTCTCTTCGGGTGGTCCCCTAATTGATTTTAGTCATTAAGGTCCCATCCAAGATCCCACCTGTGAGGCCCCAGTGGGGAAGCTACTGATTGGGGTAAGGAGATCATTCGCTTCCAGTAGTGCTGTGAGTGGGCGGGTGGCCCACTAAGGCAAAGAATTATGGTTTGAAACTGAATCAGGTGATGAATTGCAATGTATTACGTTGTACATTACACACTACAAAGTATATTTCTATTGCGTTATCATAGTTATACTGCACATAAGAATACAACGCAGAACAACCAAACTGTCAGATCTTGCTACAAGCTGAATGCTTGGTATTACTTTGTGTCAGATAGATATCTAAATATATCTGAGTAAGTCTGGGTGACATCAGGTAATGTGTTGTAAAACTTCAAGCTGAATGCCTGACACAAAACCTCACATAAAAATCCTATATTTTATATGTTCATATAATATATTTTTCCATAAGACTGTGGATCATTTATGTACATGCAGGGTTGGACATTAACTTATTTTGAGACTTGTCCTGTCGGACAAGTGAAAGTAATTTTCACCTGCCCACATTTTGTCTAGTACTCATTGGCAGTATTTTCTGTTCCTACAACTGCTTTTAGCATAAAAGAGGGTTCAAATTTTATTTGTCCTATCAGGCAAGTGGAGTGGGAAGTTCAGTTGTCCAACAGTTACTTTCAGTTGTCCAGGGCAGTCAGACAATCCTTAAATGTCCATCCCTGACATGACAATGCATACAGGTGATATATGAGGATTAGCATAATCACAAATCTAACCTCAAGCTTATGATAAGGAATATACTCTGCAACTTAAAGTATTATGTACATGTGTCGGTTGCACACATAACTATAGCAACAGACTACCACTATCTACCAGGAAATAGCCTAGGTATCAACATTTACAGTTGCACACTAGTATTTCTGATAATCCATGTGCCAGTACCCAAGGGAATCGGCTGGTACAGCAGGTGAAAATATCACAGCATCACAATAACAGTACACCCCGTACCAGTATGAAATTGATGAATTTGCATGAATTTATATACACATGTATTCTTTTGGGAGTGAATGTTTTTGGACTCTGGAAACATAATTTCTGATGAAACATTCTGCACACAGAGTCAAATTATGGTGGAAAAAGTTCCCGAATTTTCGGCAGAATCTCTCTGCCTTCGTCAAGGGACGGTCACATGATCCAGAAGGGTCATGTGACACCAACGGCCACTAGTTACCATCCCCTGACGAAGGCAGAGAGATTCTGCCAAAAATTTGGGAACTTTTTCCATCCTAATTTGACTCTGTGTGCAGAATGTTTCATCAGAAACATGTATGTATTCTTACTGTGAGGTTTCAAACCATAATTCTTGTGTTAGCAGAGCTAACAGCAGAAATATGGTTTGAAACCGAGTTAGGTAACAAAGATATATTTACAAAACCACACCCTTTATGTAAAGTAAGGGTAGCCTTACCATGTCTGAATCAAGTTTTTATATTCACTTGTGAGTGTATTTACATGTCCATACACCATAACTCATTAATTTCATTGAAGAAATTGCATTCGCTCACCAGTTGCATTAAACCACAAGAATTAACAACAAAGCCATATATGTGTAGTTATTACTGAACATTAACCACATTAATTGGTTAGATTTTCTCAACAAACCAACATTACAATCAGGCATACAACATGTACAAGGAATTAAATGTTTCGACTGATATCTACTCGAAGATTGTGCTAAGGCTTTAGCACTACACATCCACCAGGTATTGTTGGTATGGCTGTGCGCGCACATATCTGGCTGTTAGAGTGATGCAGTAACTGTTGTATGCACAACTAACTGTTACATTGATACAGTAACTGTGTGTATGGACATCTAACTGTTAAGAGTGATACAGTAATTGTGTGTGCACACATCTGGCTCTTAGAGTGATGCAGTAACTGCATGTGTGCACATCTGGCTGTTAGAGTGATGCAGTAACTCTGTTTCTATGATCTCTAGTGCTAGAAGCAGTAAGTGTCAAGTATAAAGTACAAATGTATATCTGAAGAGGCCCCTACAGGCTAAGTCATCTAGTAACATAACATTAGCTTTATTTCGACTGCATGTTTACCTTCACAAGTGTAACCTATCTCTATGATCATAATGTAAGCAAACGTTGCTCAAGTAGAAGTATATGCGTATCTGGCACGTTTTACAGTTGATATAATCTTGACATCTAATGTAGACCATTTTATATGGCATGTCTTTTTTGCCATTTGCACCTCTTTCATATCCCTATTACGTATATAAAATAATTATGTACATTCTGGTATAAATTTTATAACAAGTGACATCATAGTAGCCGCCATAAAGTCCGCAGGTAGGGTGTGTGTTGCAGGGACCATTATGAGTTCATTTAAGGTTGGTACTGAGGGTGTGTCAGTAGTACTTAGAGAGCTGGTTGTGTGTTGTGCAGGCAACGCAGCATGTATCATCAGCTGAAACAACAGCTGAAATTTTGCATTAGGTGTCTGATCAATTTTATAATTTCAGATCCTAATATCATGAATATCTGAGTAATATATGATCCTACATAAGGCAAACACAGAACTGAGGCCTACAAGCATAAAATGAATTAATGCAATACATTGCACACATGTATATATAAATTATTATGCTCCAGAAAGGCTATTGAACTGCAGTTTAAATTGTAATACCACAAAAATGTACTACACGTATTAGCTTAGTCAGTCACTACTAGTACCATGAGTACTGTCTGTCTACCACAAATTATCACCTAGGTCATGATGTGTACCCATCTTTTCCATCTTAAAGACTGTAAAGTAATTTTAATAAGAAGTGGGGATTAATGCACATGACTTTGTACAACAATATGCAAATTTAGTAATTTACATGCCAGACCTTGTAGACAGTAAAATAATAAATTTATTTACTAGATTAAATGTTTTACTCACATTCCGATGATTACAACTTGCACCTGTTAGCCCCCCACCAACAGTACCAAACCGCTATGATCACTATGTGTCAATTTAATTAGGTCAAAAATCAATTGTTTGCCACACTCCTGCAATACCGTAATACTATTTATTACAGTTGGACGGCGCTGATACTATACCTGTGTCGGCCCAGGATTGCTGTTGTGGGATACCTAAGCCGGATACCACAGCACAGAAAACTTTTGAGGTTTGACATCTTCATATTTGGTTGGGTATACAGTATATTGAAGCTAAACACTGTCGCCCAGCAAACAATTACAGTTAAAAGAGTCAGTAGCTTTCATGTTCATCTGTTAGCCTTCTGTAACATGGAATAGGACCCGCTGGGCAACTGACATAAGTTCTCACTGGTCACGCGACACTGGGGTTAATATTTGGTTTGTTTTCCCTCCAAACATTCAAACACTGTCTGAAGTATGTATCATTGAAAATACTAGATAGAAGTATGCTTGGAAAATGCAATTTTTGGCTTCATCTTCAATGCTTAATTAGCATGGTTGAATACAGTATCGCTAGTTGAAGAAATAATCACATAACTGAACAGATTCCTTTCTATATCCATCTGCCAGGAAGGGATAATCCCAGTTTGTGGCTGGAGAGACGAGGTGCAGAGATTACTTTTGATAGGTGGAAAGGTCTGTACATGCATAAGACAACAGTAACATCCACATGCATGTACACATGTTCTATAATACAGGGGCTCTGTGAGTATTGTAGCCAATATATTAAAGATAATCTTAAAAGTAGTGCAAAATGGAGCAAAATATAACAACAAGTATCAAACTTAACTCTACTAAATGGGACTTACGGTAACAGGCTTACCATGCTTACAGATATGGCTGCATAAGATACACTTTACAATGTGACAATACCAAAAGAAAGAAAGGGTATGGATAACGTGGGACAAAGCATAAATAAGGCAACTACATCAACAGGTAAAAATAACTGAGACATGTAGCAGTTACCCAAAAAGGCAAAAATATAGGTGTAATCTAAAAGGTGGAAATACTGCACATAAAAACTTGTAAAGTATTATACATGTTATAAGGTAACATATATTAAATTTACATAAGTGACAAAAATGCCATTTGAAGTACTCATCACAGCTTTCCAGCATTTTTTTACCTGATGGGCTGACATCTTCTTGTGAGGGGAAGAATTTCCTGGTACGATCAGACGAAGCGGTCTTTGGTGTTGGTGTTGTGAGTCCAGGAGGAGACGGAGGCCTCTGTTTGTTCACCATCAGGTTAGGGGTGAAACCCTCACTGAAATATACAAAGCGGGGAATCCACGCCGGGCTGCCACTGGTGTCGGTGATCAGGGGACTGGACTGATGGGAATGTAGGCCGGCTGCTGAAGGATTCTGGGATACCGAGACCTTCCCCTGGAGATGTGGCAGCGGAGCCGGCGACGTCCAATGAGAGCAGTGGAGCTGGGTCATGTGATTCAGGTAGCATGACATCAGCAGTGGGGACTTGGTGATAGGCTGGTTGATCTGACCGTGGAGGTCTATGTAATCGTTGGCTGCCCAGCGAGACATGTCTGGATCCTCACCGGCGTTAATAGTGATGTCACTGTCTGAGCTAGAGTGGGATTTCTGGATGTCTATTCGTGAAGCTCTCTGCGAAGATACCGCTGAAACGAAGGATCTGGTCGACGTCGAGCTGTTGGTGCTGGACACCGAATGCCTCCTCTCCCCAGTGGCTGGAACGACCTCTACTGTTGGGGTGACCATGCCTTGTGAGCTCGTATCGCTGTAAATATCGGAGCCCTGGGAGGCCTTCCTGCCATAGTATGGGAAGCTACTGTAGGAGACATCGCTGTCTACCATATCCTGGTCTTGATCGGGGTTCTGTGCAGTGCCAATGCTGCTCATACTCTCCGCGGCAGAGAAATACTTGTCACTACTGCTGCCCGTGGTGACAGATGTGATGGAGCCATCCCGCTGAACAGACAGCTGTGACGACAGACGTCTGAGTATAGGGCTAGCCAGGGAGGCCTGCTGGGGTATCTTTCCCCCCACTTCACCAGGAGGTGTGCCAGGGGCCATGGCATCAGGGGCATACTTCACTCGATGACTCTTCTGGCTTAGATCATGACTGTAGTGACGTTCATGGCCACGTTTCTCCTGTTGCTGCTGCTGCTGCTGAGAGCGAGGCACAATATCTGGCAAGCTCATGTGGGATTCAGTTTTGACGGACTCATCTTGACTCAAGCCATCTGTGCTCTCAGTCGGGTCTGACACGCATGGATAGGATTCTTCCTGGATATTGTCTTCTCTGGTTTGACCTGCGCCAGCCCTGATCGCAACATCCGCAGCACGGCTGGTCCCAGGTGGGGGTTGGCTGTTGCCATGGGCACTATCCACGGGCAATGTCAGCTTACGTTTCCTCAGGGCCATGTAGGATTCCACGTCCGATATGACAGTTTTAGGGGAGCCGCTTGTCTGCGAGTCTCCATCCGGGCTTGGGATGACTGGAATGCCAGACGGAGGTACCAGAGTGTCGCTGGTAGCCCAACTGGCACCGCTTTCGTTCAGAACGTCCTGTTGCTTGGCAAACGCCTTCAGCTTCCTTTTACATGGAGTCACCTGCAGCAGGCTAGCTGTCATGTCGAACATGAACTGGCCTTTCTGTAGCAAACTCTGCCCAAAGCCAAAGTTCACGCCATCCCTGCAGATATGGTACACGGCGGCATTGACGCTGTCCACGAAGTCCTGATCTGATGGAACAAACACACGTTGGCCGTTCCTGTTGTTGCCAAAGAAACGGCTACCCCCCAGGCAGCCGCACTTCCCGATCACCTTGGGGCTCATCGTTTTGATATCGGGAGGCCATAAGAACCACAATCTATGGGTCAGCTCATCGTGATGCTTCAGGAAGCGATCTTGCAGCGCCCGGAACTCTGGGCAGGGCAGAGCCATGGCGGCATCCAGTTGGATAGGGCCGAAGCAGACTCCCCCCGCCTCCAGCCAGATGTCCGGCCTGTCCCCAACCTGTTCCCGAGCGGGTACAGATAGCACGAACTGCTTCATGTTGACGTGAGGGATGAGAACCGTGATCCCAGACTTGTTGGTTTTGCCGTGGAGGTTACAGGTAGACAGGCGAACCGGGTAGACCTGGATAACGTATTTACTATTTAGAAATGTCGGACATCACAATTTAAACAATGCAAAGTTCTTATATAACCTTACCAAGGCAATATAACCTTCCATGCATCCCCTAATAAAACACGACATTACATAGTTTCTTGTCTTTCACGTTGATAATATTTATACTGCAAAAACATTTAAGCATACATGTAATTATAATAAGAAATTATCAGATTTCAATTTATAAAACATACAAAGGTTAAATTTTATCAGTGTACAGTGAGATTAGTGACATTTCACAGGCAAAAGAAGACATAAGTGGCAATAACTTTCTGTCTAATACTTGCAGTTTTAAAACAGACATAGACCCAGCTAAGGCAGTTTTCACACCTGAATGCTCAGTGCCGATCCGGCTTCTACCAAGTACAGATCCACACAGTCCAGAGTGAGCCGGGTCATCCGGTACTTCAGCCCGTCCTCTGTGGGGCAGGGCTCTGCGTCTTTGGGTTCTACTGTACACTTATCCTGGCGCACGCCGTGCTGGCATATGGCAAAAGGTGAGGGCTTCTGGAGAGAATTCTCGCTGTCCTGGACCAGAAACAGCAGAGTCTGCAGGAACTCAATCAGGATCTGAAGCTGGAAAAAGAGATGACTTAAAATGTCAGTGATTAAGCCACGGAGCTTTTAAACAAGGGAAACATAAACTGGGAAAGTATTTTGTGTCAAAATTGATTATCCTGTTGCTATCATCACACCTTAGTTTAAGAAGAATTGAATACACCTTAGTTTAAGAAGAATTGAAAATTATTTCCCAGACTCAATAAGCATCATGTTGGAACCAACAGTTCACCCAGTCAGAACATATGCAATCGTTTGTTTGTGTATAGTGTATTTTGCTAGTTGTCCTAGGACTGGAGTCAAAGGTGTAACAATTACGGTTCAGCACTGATTTAGGTGATGAATTTCATAAATTTCACATGAATTTCTATATTCTTCCGTGAGGTGTCAAACTGTAATTCTTGCACCGTTGGCTTCAGTCAACAGAATACCAATTTAGGTGATGAATCGTGTGTTTATGTACAGTGCATTCTTCTACTATAATCTCTCACACTAGCCTTGTCTTCCTAGTACTGTCATTATGGCTATGTAATTTTTCCACTGCCAAAAAGCCACTGCCACTGCCACTGCCAAAAAACAACATCAATGCCACATGCTAGCCGATGGCCTGTTCAGTTTATCTTAATTAGGTTGGCACCGACCTGTGGTGCTGTGAGCCTGCCACTGATGTCCCCAATGGTGACTTCCAGCAACCAGGAATATTCCAGAGTCTCGCTGTTCAAAGGAAGACCCCGGTGGGAGAAAAAGGCATTTCCTCGAACCTGCAAACCGGACAGGGTCAGGTGGCCGTCCTTCAGGTGCTGCTCACTATCTTCACGCTGAAAAACATCAAATGGTTTAATCTCAATCAGACAATTAAAGCTATAATGTATTCAACGGCAGTAAATGTCTAAAGCCTGACAAAGCCAAACTAAAGTCAGTATCATCTGCCTGTCTGTTCATCTTAATGTCAGGAAAGCCTGGAACATAAAAGTTGCAGATTAAACATTATTCATGGTCCATATTTCATGTGGTACATTGCTGCTACAAATTCCAGTAATCACTTCTAAAAGATGGTGCAAAACCTTTTCTATCCATAAACTCAAGTTATGCTCAAGTTAGATGAGGTACCCTGAAATGAGTAAACAGGCAATTAATATGCTAATTATTCCCGACCTCTTTACTTACAGAAAACTTGTCTTTGATGACGATGACGGCCGGAGAAAGCAGAAGTTGCAGCCGGGTTTCACGGTAACCTTTGTCCATCTCAAAGCCAAGTCTCTCCAGGTAGACCGAGGGACAGGGAGGGTCATCTTCATAGCAGTTCTGAAAGCAAAACGTTTTGCTAGGTTTACTCATGCTTAAAATCCACCTTGAGTACACACGTGTATCTATCCACTGTACATACACACAACCTAGCAAAATAACCGGCAACAGAAGTAAATCGCAACTAGACCACTGTAAACAATTGCTTGCTGAGCAACGCGATGGGCATTCCGGTTGGCAAAAAAAAAAAAAACCCAGTGTAATAATCTTGCTGAAAATGTTTACTTTCAGATATGTTTAAGATTGTGTGCTAACAGTACAGGCATGACACTGATTATAGCTAATCACTGTATCAGATCTGCATTTTGGGGCTGCATTAGATCTGCATTTACTAGTACCTTCTAATGTTATGATTAGAAGGTAAATCCAATGAAAATATTGAACATGACTGGCAACATTGAAAGTTATCATCATAATCATCCTATATGCATTTTAAATACTTTGGTTGTACAGTGGTCCCTCTCTTAGTGGTCAGTCTCTACAAAGGCCACTCTCTCTAATGTGGCCACAAATCTATGTCACTTCTACTGTAAATGCATTTGCTTCTCCCTCTCACCAAAGCCCACCTCTCTAATGTGGCCAAAATTGCTTGGCAAATAGGGTGGCCTTATTAGAGAGGGACTACTGTATACTAGTTCAAGAGCAATACTTGACACACTGTTAGAACTATGTTTAGGCTGAAGACACAACATGATTATTTCGTCTAGCGGAGAACTCACTTTGATCAGATGGCCATGTATTTCATGCAGATTGACCTGCAGTTTGATCTGTAGAGGGCGGTAATGCCGTGGATCAAACTCGGGCTCCGGATCTTTCTCCTCGATCACAGTTTTCCCTAACCGCAAGTTTGGCTCATCCCCAGAGTAGTCTGTGAACTTCTGGTCTGCCCCAAAGTAGTTCTCCTGCAAGAACGGCCAGTCCACTACATTAAATCTGATGACAATTACAGTCGTAAAGTGAATATTAAGCAAAGGTAAATTTACTAATACCTTGACTTCTGTGCATGGCACGCTAGGATGTCAGCCATCCCCAATCACTGATATTCATTTTTGTCACACCATCCAAATTGCCTTGTGTTTCTTGTAAAAAAATTGGTGAAATGAAAAATCTACAAATATTTATTTGTTATTTATAGCATCATATAGCAGCAGTATTTTGTGTCGAATTACAATTTTGCGGTTTGGATAGATAAACACAGAATTTGCAACATGTGAGTGGATGCATTCCTCACATTTTATTATCATGGATTTCTCTCATAACCACAAGTGATTCTCCAATTGAAAAGAAATCAATAGTAAATCAGTATCACATGGAACCCACCTTTATATGCCACAGATTGCGGAGCAAGGATCCGTATAAACACAGAACGGAAGGTCCCACCTCCAGCTCAACCTGTATCTTATCTGGATCCATATAAGTAGGATCAAAATCTTCCGGAGGTTCCTGGGGGACGGATTGTTTCTGGGCTCGCAGAGGGATCAGGAGCTGTTCCTCGGTCTCCGGGCTATCCAGAATGACATCCGTGCCACCAGGACCCCCATGATCCCCCAGAACTGGGCATGGGTGGTAGGTATAGACTATGCTCAGGCCAACCATTGGGGTGTTGAAACAGTCCACCCAGCCATTGCTGAAAACACATATACACACAGTGCACCCTAAATGTCACATAGGCATACTATGCCTATGATACTAACTATGATAGTTAGTCAAAAATAAAGGTCACCGTGATTTCATGTCGGCAGTCATCTTTTAACCACAAGAATAATAGAAGCCAGAATATATAGGATTCCTACTCTCAGTGTAATGCCAATTACACCAGTCCTCTCCAGAATCTGATACAATGTATTTGCCAGGTTTATAGTTTAATCCCTGATTATAAGTGATCTATGCATTTTAAGATAATACAGTGCGCCCACCTCTTATGTGTCACTCTTCTCCACTGTTTCATAGTACGTCCTGCAAACGGGGAATCGAGAACCGAGCCGTCGCGATCGGTGATCTTCATGTTTTCCGCCAGGGCCAGCAGCAAGTGACGGTTGTTGTTTGTCTCAGGGAGGAACAGGCGTACGTCGACGCTCTCTCCCTGTCGACGGAAGAAATCGAGACATACATATAGTCCAGGTAGAACATGGCTGGGGTAGATCATTGCTACCGAGAGAATTGGGTAGAGCTCAGTGCTTCCTAACACATGTTATTATATACTAGATCAAGCTACCAGGATTTCGCTGCACCAAAACTTTCATCAAAATTCAATGTCCACACATCTACCAAAAGAGCTTTGTAGCTTAGAAATTTTCCTAGACAACATGCATCTCTTTTTCAAGGGAACACAACAGTGGCTATGCTTAAAACCCATTACACAGAAAACATATATGCATCATATAAATGTATACGGTGGTCCCTGTGTTTTAAGACCACTTGTTCAACCAGAAAGACATGGTCTTAAATCGAAAGTGGTCTTAAACGCAGAGAGTAGTGTCACTGACGGTCGGTCTACAAAGGGAGAGAATTCTTAAATGGAGGGGTCTTAAGTTGCAGGGACCACTGTAATAAGGACGAAATCTTACCCTGATGAAGATTTTGGCAGGTACGGTGGCTGGCAGGTAATGGGTGAATGGTAAGGTGACGGAGAGATCAAACGTGTCCCCACCCACTGCTATAAGAGCTGGAAAGAAGTCACATCAATGTCAGTAATCTATGCTGGAGATTGTCGTACTATTCCATACACAGACTGTCATTTGTATATCAATTTTATAAATTTGAACAAATTTAAATATTGTCACCGTGAGGAACTTCAGTTATTAACTGTTGCCGTTCGCCTCGGCTAACGGCAGACTAGCCCCGTATGTA
>JAAUYG010022195.1_pt1 | contig 11093 bp, 10 predicted proteins | sample 7278091 | NCBI WGS metagenome assembly JAAUYG01 (sample SAMN14350201, study PRJNA611818) | marine sediment metagenome | isolation source: surface marine sediment (0.6m) | place: French Polynesia: Moorea | collected 2018-08
CCCTCATTTATTCCATTATACGCCGGAACCTTGACGATTATCCCTCGGTTTCCTCGGAAAAATGTGCCCGCAGCCGGGTCAGCGCGTTGTGGTGCATGGAGCGCACGGTCTGCGGGTCCACGCCCAGGGCCTCGCCCGCCTCGGCCGGGGTCAGGTCCTTCTGGTAGAGCAGCTCCAGGACCAGGGCCTGGCGCGGCGACAGCAGGCCCGGCGGGATCTTCAGCCAGGCCGGCTCCTTGGCCTCGACCGATAGCTCCGCCTCCGGCACGGCGTCCAGGGAATCCGCCGGTTTCTTGAGCCGCCGCAGATGGTCGATGGCGGTGGTCGAGGCGATCACCGTCAGCCAGGTCGAGAAGCGCGCCCGCGCCGGGTCGTAGGTCTTGAGGACCCGATAGTCGGTCTTGCAGAGCTTGATGAAGACGTCCTGGGCCACGTCCTCGGCGTCGGCCAGGCGACCGGCCGGCTCCAGCCGGCGGCGCACGGCGCCGAAGATCACCGGCGCGGCCCGGGCGACGAAACGGTCCCAGGCGGCCTTCTCGCCGGCGAGCAGCCGCTCGAGCTCATGGTCTTCGAGAATCAACCGACTGACGGCTCCTGATGTTCCCCGGGGAAAAGTCCTTACACAAGCCGGGCCCGGGGCGCCAGTGTCAGTAAGAGAGCAGTGGCCGGCGTGACGCCCCTCGGCGGCGCCCGCTATACTGCGATTCGCCATGACCGCAGACCCGGCACCGGCCGATTCCGGAGGCAAGTCCGACCCTCGCAGGCAGCCGGCCCTGATCGCCGGGCTGCGCAGCGCCTACTGGCTGGAGGCCGGCGGCCTGGCCGCGGGCGGCGGCGGCGAGCTGAGCCACGCCGAGGCCGCAGCACGGGCCCGGGAGGCCCGGCCCCTGGTCTGCCACCTGCCGGCCACGGTCCGGCGCCTGGGCTGCAACCCCTTTCCCGCCTTCGACCTGCTGGAGCTCTTCGCCTTCGTCCGCCCGGCCGCCTTCTGCACCCCGACCCCCGGCGGCCTGGCCGCCGCGCTCGGCCTCGGACCGCCGGAAAGCGCCGAACAGGCGGCCGGCTTCCTGCATCGGGCGGCCGAGCGCCTGCTGGCCGAGCTGCGCGCCCGCGGCGAGGGCCGCGAGGCCCTGGCCATCGCCTGGACCATGGCCAGCGGCGGCTGGCCCTGGGGACCGGCGGTGGTCGGCGCCCTGGGCTTCGCCGCCGGCCGGGGCGAGGCGCCGCGCGCCGGCGCCGGCCTCAGGGTCTGGGAGCGCCTGGGCGAGTGGTCGGACCACGCGCCCGAGCCGCCGCCCGGTCAGATCCCCGTCAGCGCCCCCGAGGCCCGGGCCCGCCTCGCCGCGCTGCTGGGCGAGGGCGCCGAGGCCCGGCCCGAGCAGGCCGACTACGCCTCGGCCGTCTCCCAGGCCTTCCAGCCGCGGCAGACCGCCGGCGAGCCCATCGCGGTCCTGGCCGAGGCCGGCACCGGGGTCGGCAAGACCCTGGGCTACATCGCGCCGGCCAGCCTCTGGGCCGAGACCAACGGCGGCACGGTCTGGCTCTCGACCTTCACCCGCAACCTGCAGCACCAGATCGACGGCGAGCTCGACCGGCTCTATCCCGAGCCGGCGACCAAGGCGCGCCGGGTCGTGGTCCGCAAGGGCCGCGAGAACTACCTCTGCCTGCTGAACCTGGAGGAGGCCCTCGGCGGCCTGGCGGCGCGGCCTCGGGACGCCGTCGTCCTCGGCCTGATGGCGCGCTGGGCCCTCAGGAGCCGCGACGGCGACATGGTCGGCGGCGACTTCCCGGGCTGGCTGCCCGAGCTGCTGGGCCGCAGCCGGACCCTCGGCCTGACCGACCGCCGGGGGGAATGCGTCTATTCCGCCTGCGCCCACTATGCCAAGTGCTACATCGAGAAGAGCGTGCGCCGGGCCCGCCGCGCCCGCCTGGTGATCGCCAACCACGCCCTGGTCATGATCCAGGCGGTGCTCGGCAGCGAGGAGGGCAGCCTGCCGGCGCGCTACGTCTTCGACGAGGGACATCACCTCTTCGGCGCCGCCGACGCCGCCTTCGCGGCGCACCTCTCCGGCCAGGACGGCCACGAGCTGCGGCGCTGGCTGCGCGGGGTCGAGACCAGCCGCCAGCCGAGCCGCCTGCGCGGCCTGCGGCGGCGGATCGAGGACCTGGCCGCCGCCGACGCCGCGACCGCCGACCTGCTGGAGCAGGTGCTGCGCGCCGCCCGCTGCCTGCCGGCCGAGGGCTGGCCCCAGCGCATCACCGGCACGGCGCCGCAAGGCCCGGCCGAGGGCTTCCTCGCGCGGGTCCGCCAGCAGGTCTACGCCCGCGTCCAGCGGCCGCAGGACCCCTACAGCCTGGAGGCCGAGGTCCGGCCCCTGGGCGAGGGCGTCCTGGACGCCGGCCACCGCCTGGACGCCGCCCTGGCCGAGCTGGAACGGCCGCTGATGCAGCTCGAGGCCGAGCTGGCCGCCAGGCTGGACGACGACTCCGCCGAGCTGGACAGCGAGACCCGGCGGCGCATCGACGGGATCTGCCGCGGCCTGGCCCGGCGCCGCGGCACGGTCGCGGCCTGGCGCGGCATGCTGCACAGCCTGGGCGCCGAGACGCCCGAGGACTACGTCGACTGGTTCGGGGTCGCGCGCCGCGAGGGCCGCGACCTCGACGTCGGCATGCACCGCCACTGGATCGACCCGACCCGGCCCCTGGCCGAGATCCTGGTGCGCCACGCCCAGGGCCTGGTCGTGACCTCGGCGACCCTGACCGACGGCAGCGGCGACAGCGAGGCCGACTGGGCCGCGGCCGAGGCGCGCAGCGGGGCGGCGCACCTGCCGACCCCGGCGATCCGGGCCCAGGTCGCCTCGCCCTTCGACTACGGCGCGGCGACCCGGGTGCTGGTGGTCGGCGACGTGCGCAAGGATGACCGGACCCAGGTCGCCGCCGCCTACCGCGAGCTCTTCCTGGCCGCCGGCGGCGGCGCGCTCGGCCTCTTCACCGCCATCGCCCGCCTGCGCGCGGTCCACCAGCTGATCGCGCCGGCCATCGACGCCGCCGGCCTGCCGCTCTACGCCCAGCACATCGAGGGCATGGACACCGCCACCCTGATCGACATCTTCCGCAGCGAGGCCGACGCCTGCCTGCTGGGCACCGACGCGGTGCGCGACGGCATCGACGTGCCCGGGCGCTCGCTGCGCCTGATCGTCTTCGACCGGGTGCCCTGGCCGCGCCCGGACATCCGCCACAAGGCCCGACGCCGGGTCTTTGGCGGCCGCGCCTACGACGACGGCCTGGCGCGGCTGCGCCTGAAGCAGGCCTTCGGGCGCCTGATCCGGCGGGCCGACGACCGCGGCGTCTTCGTCCTGCTCGACCCGGCCCTGCCGACGCGCCTGCTGGGCGCCTTCCCGGAGACGGTCGAGGTGCAGCGCCTGGGCCTGGCCGAGGCGGTGGCGGCGACCCGCGACATCCTGCAGGGCTACTGAAGGGCGACCCTGCCGCCCGGGGCGTCCGCGGGCTCGCCGTGCCCGCACGCCGGTGTTGTTCTCATCCCCGACAACACCCGCTATGCTACAGGCTGAAAAAAAGAGAGACGGCGGACCGGACGGACTCGAGACCCCTTGCCGGAGGTACTCTGATGTCGAAAGGAAAGACGCCTGGGCCGGCGTGGGCCGGCCACCCGATCGCCGCGCAGGCGATGCTGATCGCCTTGGCCCTGGGCTTGGCACAGCCTGCCGCAGCCGAAAGCGATTGGGACCAGATCCCGAACGACAAAGCCAGGATTCTCTTCGAAGCCCCGGGACTGGATCGACGAAGCTCGGCCAGGAAAGAGACGTCCAGCAGCTGGCACGAGGTCGCCATCTTCCAGAGCGGGGGCGGAGACCTGCCGCGCGCCGGACTGCACCACACCGAGCTCTGGCCCGGCTACCTCTTCCCGACGAAGCAGGACCTGAGGGAGTCGGTCAAGGGATGGTCCTACCTGGAGGGCGAGGCTCTGCAGTTCTCAAAGGAAGTGACCTTGGTCAACAAGCTTGGCCGGGTCATTTATCGCCGGTTCTCAAAGGGCCCGGGCGACTGCTTCGCGTTCCAGTCCTACTTCGGCGCGACCTCGGGCGGCGACAACAACTGGGGCGTCCCGATGCAGGTCGTCGAGGGGTACTACTGCGCGCCCGACAAGATCAACGACGGCGTGATCGAAGCCGCCTTGGAGACGCTCTTCGTGGAGCCGCGATAGGAAGAGATCACGATCTCGTCCTTTCGGGCGACCGCCCCGCCGCCTCGCTGATCCGGGCGAAGGCGAGTCCCCCCGTCCGCCGCAGGCAGGGTTCGAAGTCCGGACTCCGGACCCACCGCAGCAGGAGGTTGACGCGGGCCATCGGCGGCGCTTAGCTTCCGCCGCCTGCCGCGACGACGGCGCATCAATCCAGCGAACCAGAGAGCACCCATGGCCGACACGCAATCCGCCCTGATCTACACGATGGTCCTGGTCTCAGCCGCGGACCGCGACATGACCGATTCCGAGCTCAAGACCATGGGCGAGATCGTCAGCTACCTGCCGGTCTTCCGCGGCTACGATCTGGACAGCCTGCCCAGGACCGCGAAGGCCTGCGCCGAGCTGCTGGGCGACTCCGACGGCCTGGACAAGGCCCTGGACATCATCGTCGACAGCCTGCCCGAGCGGCTGCGCGAGACCGCCTACGCCATCGCCTGCGACGTCGCCGCCGCCGACGGCAAGGCGAGCCAGGAGGAACTGCGCCTGCTGGAGATCCTGCGCCACCGCCTGCAGGTCGGCCGGCTGGCCGCCGCCGCCATCGAGCGCGGCGCCCGCGCCCGGCACCAGACGCTTTAGGCCTCCCCAAAGGGGGCCGGCGTCAGGCTCGCGCCCCGGCCAGATCGCGGACCGCGTCCAGGAAGGGCGCCAAGGCGGGCACCTCGTTGTCCTCACGCCAGACGCAGTCGAGCACCAGCTTCAGCTTCAGATCCTCGATCTCCAGCAGGTCGATGTTGTGCGGCCGCCGCCAGCGCACCGCCGAGTTGACGAAGGCGATGCCCAGGCTGCTGGCGACGACCGCCAGGATCCCGGCCCCCGTCGCCGCCTCCTGAACCACCTGCGGCTGGAAGCCGCGCCGGGCGCAGGCGCGCGCCAGGCGGTCGTGGAAGACCGGGCTGGCCGCGCGCGGAAAGGACACGAAGGCCTCGCCGGTCAGGTCCCGCAAGGCCACCCTCCCGGCCCCGGCAAGGTGGTGGTCGGCCGGCACCGCCAGCACGACCTCATCCTCGGCGACGGCCAGGGCCCGGGTCGCCGGGTCGTCCCGCGGCCGGTTGTAGAGAAAGCCGACGTCCAGCCGGCCGCCCTGGATCGCCGCGAGCTGCTCGCGGGAGCTCAAGGGAAAGAGCCGCAGCAGGACGCCGGGCCGGGCGCTCCGCAGCGCCCGCAGGGCCTCCGGCACCACGCCGCACCAGGAGACCGTGTCCACCGCGCCGATGTCGAGCTGGCCGACCTCGCCCGCCCCGCTCCGCCGTGCCGAGGCCGCCGCCCGCTCGACCTCGGCGAGAACCCGCCGCGCGCCCTCCAGGAACTGCCGGCCGGCCGGGTTCAGACGGATGCCCCGGCCCGCACGAGCGAAGAGCCGGACCCCGAGCTCCTGCTCGAGGTCGGCGATCGCCCGCGACAGCGAGGGCTGCGACACGTTGAGCCGCCGGGCGGCGAGGCCGACGTGCTCCTCCTCCGCCGCGGCGAGGAAATAGCGGAAATGCCTGAGCTCCATGATTGATACGTCTACACTATTATTCAATGCGAAAGATATACTGGATGTATCGATCAGCAGGGCCAAGATTGACGGCAGGAGACGATCCTGCCCCTTCGACGGAAGCGATCGGCGGCGCCGGCCCATGACTCTTCGAAGACACGCGGCGCGCGGCCTTGTAACTCGGGCATCCGGGCTTAAGTCTTAAGGCCAAACAAGCCCGCCGACCGCCGGGCGCGGTCGAAAGGGTCGGGGAACGCTCTCGGACATTCAACGCGGCTGCTAGCCAGCAGGACTTGCTGAGGAGAGGTCTATGGTTCAATTCGTCCTCAACGGCGAAACCCGTGACGTCCAGGCCGAGCCGGATACACCCTTGCTCTGGGTGATCCGCGAGGAGCTGGGGCTGACCGGCACGAAGTTCGGTTGCGGCATGGCGCTTTGCGGCGCCTGCACGGTGCATCTCGATGGCAGCCCGATCCGGTCCTGCACGACCGCGGTCGGCGACGTCGAGGGCGCCAGCATCACCACCATCGAAGGCGTGAGCGAAGGCGGCGGCAAGGCCGCGCAGGCGGTCCAGGCCGCCTGGGAGAGCCTGGACGTGGTCCAGTGCGGCTACTGCCAGTCGGGGCAGATCATGTCAGCCGTCGCCCTGCTGGAGGAGAACCCCAAGCCCAGCGACGAGGACATCGACGCCGCGATGAGCGGCAACGTCTGCCGCTGCGCCACCTATGTCCGGATCCGTGCTGCCATCCACCAGGCGGCCAAGACGATGGAGGGCTGAGGCCATGCTGCACAGGATCACCGAGGCGGCCCGGCCCTCGCGCCGCCAGTTCCTCAAGACCGGCGCGCTCGCCGGCGCCGGCCTGGTCATCGGCCTGCACCTGCCCCTGCGGGCCGCCAAGTCGGCGGCCACGGCGGCGACCGCCGGCGGCGACTTCGCGCCCAACGCCTTCGTCCGCATCGCCGCGGACGACAGCGTGACCATCCTCGCCAAGCACATCGAGTTCGGCCAGGGCAGCCACACCGGCCTGGCCACCATCCTGGCCGAGGAGCTGGACGCCGACTGGGAGCAGGTCCGCGCCGAGTCCGCCCCGGCCAACGCCGAGCTCTACAACAACCTGCACTGGGGGCCGTCCCAGGGCACCGGCGGCAGCTCCAGCATCGCCAACTCCTACGAGCAGCTTCGCCAGGCCGGCGCCATGGCCCGGGCCCTGCTGGTCGAGGCGGCGGCCAAGACCTGGGGCGTCCCGGCCGCCGAGATCACGGTCGAGAAGGGCCAGGTCCGCCACGCCGCGAGCGGCAAGAGCTCCGGCTTCGGCGCCCTGGTCGAAACGGCGGCGGGCCTGCCGACCCCGGCCGAGGTCAAGCTCAAGGACCCCAAGGACTTCACCCTGATCGGCAGCCGCCTACAGCGCCTGGACTCCCGAGACAAGACCCGGGGCAAGGCGATGTTCACCATCGACATGACCCTGCCCGGCATGCTGACCGCGGTGGTCGCCCGCCCGCCGCTCTTCGGGGCCAAGGTCAAGAGCGTGAACGCCGAGGCCGCCAAGGCGGTCAAGGGCGTGACCGACGTGGTGGAGATCCCGCGCGGCGTGGCCGTGGTCGCCGAGGGCTTCTGGGCCGCCAACAAGGGGCGCGAGGCGCTGGAGATCGAGTGGGACGAGAGCCAGGCCGAGACCCGCGGCAGCGACGAGATCATGGCGCAGTACAAGGAGCTGGCCAAGAAGCCCGGCCAGGTCGCGCGCCAGGACGGTGATCCCGCGGCGGGGCTGGCCGGGGCCGCGAAGGTCCTGGAAGCGACCTACGAGTATCCCTTCCTGGCCCATGCGCCCATGGAGCCCCTGGACTGCGTGGTCGAGCTCAAGCCCGACTCTTGCGAGGTCTGGACCGGGTCTCAGCTTCAGACCAAGGACTTCGCGACCGCGGTCAAGATCAGCGGTCTGAAGCCCGAGCAGGTCCAGGTCCACACCCTGCTGGCCGGCGGCAGCTTCGGCCGCCGGGCGACGCCGGACTCCGACATGGTCGCCGAGGCGGTCTCCATCGCCAAGGCGATCGGCGGCAAGGCGCCGGTCAAGGTGATCTGGACCCGGGAGGACGACATCCAGGGCGGCCGCTACCGGCCGATGTACTACCACACCATCCGCGCCGGCCTGGACGCCGAGAACAAGCTGGTCGGCTGGGAGCACCGCATCGTCGGCCAGTCGATCGCCAAGGGCACGCCCTTCGAGGAGTTCCTGGTCAAGAACGGCATCGACCAGACCTCGGTCGAGGGCGCGAACAACCTGCCCTACGCCATTCCCAACGTGCTGATCGACCTGCACACGACCGACGTCGAGGTGCCGGTGCTGTGGTGGCGGGCGGTCGGCTCGACCCACACCGCCTACACCGTCGAGGCCTTCCTCGACGAGGTGGCCGAGGCGGCGGGCAAGGACCCCGTCGCGTTCCGCCTGGAGATGCTGAAGGACCATCCGCGCCATGCCGCGGTCCTGAAGCTGGCGGCGGAGAAGGCCGGCTGGGGCAAGACCCTGCCCGAGGGCAAGGGCATCGGCATCGCGGTGCACGAGTCCTTCAACTCCTTCGTCGCCGAGGCGGCCGAGGTCACGGTGGACGGCGACGGCGGCATCAAGGTCGACAAGGTGGTCTGCGCGGTCGACTGCGGCCGGCCGATCAACCCGGACGTGATCAAGGCGCAGATGGAGGGCGGCATCGGCTATGGCCTGGGCGCCATCCTGCACGACGAGATCACCCTGGAGGGCGGCCGGGTCGCGCAGTCGAACTTCCACGACTACGTGCCGCTCAGGATCGAGGAGATGCCCGAGGTCGAGGTCCACATCGTCGACTCGAGCGATCCGCCGACCGGGGTCGGCGAGCCGGGCACCCCGCCGGTCGGACCGGCGGTCGCCAACGCGGTCTACAACGCCACGGGCCGGCGCATCCGCAGCCTGCCCTTCGCCCGCCACGACCTGACCGGCACCTGAGGCCGATCCGGGCTCGAAGTCACGGGGTGCGGCCCGGGGGCCGCACCCCTTTCTTTTTTCCAGGCCACTCGGGAACCTGGGCCGCGTCGCGGGAGAATGCTAAGACTCGCACCCGTCGAAACGAGCCAGTCGAACCCAGCCCCAGGAACCCCGATTCGTGGTCCAGCCCTGCCCCGCCAAGATCGGCGACACCCTCGACGACGTGGTCACGCCGGCCCTGATCGTCGATCTCGACGCCTATGAGCGAAACCTCGGCACCATGGCCGCTCTGGTCGAGGGCGCCGGGCTCCGGCTCCGCCCCCACGCCAAGACCCACAAGTCGCCGGAGGTCGCCCTGGCGCAGATGGCGCGGGGCGCGGTCGGCGCCTGCTGCCAGAAGCTGTCCGAGGCGGAGATCCTGGCCCAGGGCGGGGTCGGCGACATCCTCATCGCCAACCAGGTGGTCGGCGCGGTCAAGGCGGTCCGCGCCGCCACCCTGGCGCAGCGGATCCGCCTGGCGCTCTGCGTCGACCATCCCGGCAACGTCGAGGACCTCAGCACGGCGGCCAGGACCCTGGAAGCGACCATCGACGTGCTGGTCGAGATCGACGTCGGCAACGGCCGCTGCGGCCTGCCGCCGGGCGGCTCGGCCGTCGCCCTGGCGGAACGGGTCGCCGCCGCGCCGGGCCTGCGCTTCCGCGGGCTGCAGGCCTACCACGGCAAGGCGCAGCACATCCGGGACTTCGGCGAGCGCCGGGCCGCGGTTCGGCAGGCCGCGGAGCTGACCCTGCGAACGGTCGAGGCGCTGGAGGCCGCCGGGCTCGACTGCGAGACCGTCGCCGGCGGCGGCACCGGCACGCTGCTCCACGACATCGAGGCGGGCGCGCTGAACGAGCTGCAGGCCGGCTCCTACGTCTTCATGGACGCCGACTACGGCCGCAACCTGGCTGAGGACGGCGCCACCGAGACCCGCTTCGAGAGCGCGCTCTTCGTGCTGGCCACGGTGATGAGCCATCCGAACCCGCAGCGCGCGGTCCTCGACGCCGGGCTCAAGGCCCTGGCCATGGATGCCGGCCCGCCGCAGCTCAAGGGCGTGCCCGGGGCGACCTACAGCCGCGCCAGCGACGAGCACGGCGTCCTGGACCTGGAACGCGAGAACCTGCTGGCGCACGGCCAGCGGGTCCTGCTGATCCCCGGGCACTGCGATCCGACCGTCAACCTCTACGACTGGTACGTCGGGGTCCGGCGCGGCCGGGTCGAGCAGGTCTGGCCGGTGGCCGCGCGCGGCGCCCTGGCCTGACGCAGAGAACCGCCCGCGGATGGTCGAGCTCTGGGTGCCGGACACCGTCGCGGCCGCCTTCCTCCAGAACCTGCGCTCGGCCCTGCAGAAGCACCTGAAGGCGCGGCTCTCGACCACCGGCGCCACCTTCGTGCGCTTCGGCTTCGGCTTTCCCCCAGAGCCTGATCGCTTCACACCGTTTGGGTGTGAAGCGATCAGGCTCTAACTTGTTAAAATAGATCAAGATTCACGCCTTAGATTGATTCAATCTAAGGCGACCTTGATCTGGCATTGCTCTATCTCGCCGGGCTGGCCCTCTTCGCCGGCCTGCCGCTGCCGCGGCCCGACGGGGCCTTCGCCGCCTACGCCGCGGTCGGCGGGATCGCCCAGATCCTCGGCACCGTCTGCCTGGTCTCGCTGTTCTCGGCCCGCAACTTCGCGGTCGGCACGACCTATTCCAAGACCGAGACGGTGCAGACCGCGCTCTTCGGCATCGTCATCCTGGGCGACGCGCTGAGCCCCGGCGCCCTGGCCAGAATCCTGGTCAGCCTGGCCGGGGTGCTGGCGATCTCCGTGGCCCGGGACGCCGCCGGCTGGCGCGGCCTGGCGACCGCCTGGACCAGCCGTCCGGCCCTGGTCGGCCTGGCCTCCGGCGGCCTCTACGGCATCGCCGCGGTCTGCTACCGCGCGGCCTCGCTGTCCCTGGGCGGCGAGGGCTTCGTCATGCAGGCGGCCTTCACCCTAGCCTGCGTCACGCTGCTGCAGACCGCCGTGATGCTGGCCTACCTGCGGCTGCGCGAGCCGGGGCAGATCACGGCCAGCCTGCGCGCCTGGCGGACCTCGGCCTGGGTGGGCGCCAGCGGGATCGCCGCCTCGGCCTGCTGGTTCACCGCCATGACCATCCAGAACGCCGCCTACGTCCGCGCCCTGGGCCAGGTCGAGCTGGTCTTCACCTTCCTCGCCGGCCACTTCGTCTTCCGCGAGCGCAGCAACCGCCTGGAGGTGACCGGCATCCTCCTGGTCATCGCCGGCATCCTCTTCCTGCTCCTGCTGCGTTAGGGCGCTGTCCGGCCAGGCGCGAAGGCCTCCCGAGCCGGCCGTCTCAGCCCGAGGTCA
>JAAUYG010261340.1_pt1 | contig 11093 bp, 9 predicted proteins | sample 7278091 | NCBI WGS metagenome assembly JAAUYG01 (sample SAMN14350201, study PRJNA611818) | marine sediment metagenome | isolation source: surface marine sediment (0.6m) | place: French Polynesia: Moorea | collected 2018-08
GGAAGTCACCCCCTCCCTCCCCTCGGAAAAGTGGGAAACAATTGTGGGTATCTTTTAGTGAAGTGTCATGGGACTTCATGGGACATACCACTGGCTGGAGGAGCAACTCTCCCCTGGCCCGGAGCATGTCTCATGATGAATGGAGCTGGGCATTTTTCCAGCACAGAAAAAAAACCAATTGACATGAAGTGTTTTTCCACGTTTTCTTTTCTCATTCCTGTTTTTCCTATTTCGTCAGGTGTCAACCACGGTACTCTTCCAGTGACTAGTTTTTCTAGAAATTCGTTTTGTTGCACTGACCATCTTTGGATTGCATTTTGCATTTTCCCCATCTGGTACCACCGAAGTTCCGTCGTTTCAGCGCGCAGTTTTCAAGCCATACGAGTTCAAAATTTCACGACAACAAGGGTGCGACGAAAACGCTCCGCCAGGGGGTGTCCAATGAAAAGCTTACGCGAAAGAAGCACCAAAGAAGCTCCACGAAACAGGGTGGCACATGAACATGGAAGCCTGTGACAAAGCTGTGCTGACAGCATGTTTCCGTTTCTCGTACAACAAGAGTCTTTTGGCAAAATCTTCACTTCCATTGCACTTTTTTGTTATTCTGACTTTTGTTCGCAGGTGATTTGTTCCGGTCAGAAAAAAACAACTATTTGAAGTACTGAGCCAGCCGCGCTGTTTTGTAGTCTGCCCGTAATGACACGAATGACAGCAACACAGACTTTTCCAAGCCAGCCTGCAAAGACAAAACACATGTTGCGAAACGAAGATCTCTCCAACAGCGCCTTATGATTCGCCACAAAACTCGGTTAGAATGCTGAAAATACTCGAACAGATCGCACTGAAGGTCCTTTGATTTCTAATTAGCCTTTTTGCTTGTTTTTGAGTCACATCTGGAAATTAACTGACTTTCACCGACATCATTGACTGTCCCACTTCTCGCACTTGGAGGGAAGGGAGGGAGCCTACTTCTTGGCGGTGGAAGTCACATAATTTTTCTGCATTGACAAGACAAGAGCAGAATGGCGAGTCGCGCGCGGTACGAGACACGTACACACAAAATCCACGCTGAAATAACTCACCAGTTGTTCGCCAGTGCAGACTTGCTTCAGATTGTCCGGCACAACAAGCAGCAGGTTACACAGCGCGTGCAGCGTGTCAAACAGCTGCGACACGAAGGGACTGTTGAAGTCCTTCACACACTTCCTGTACTCGTTCACATCACAGATAGCCAGCATAGCACCTGATGACAGGGAAAAAGCGGCGTCGTCATTCAAGTTTTATGCACAGGAAAACACAAATCTCCTTGCTGCAGCAACAGCTTCGTTGCCGGCCAAAATGACCACTTGATTTTGTTCAAATTCAAATTGAAAAAGTCACATCTTTGTTTGCGCGTCTGCTAAACTTGTGCACACTTCGCGGCAACAGGAGGAACGCACATCGAGCAAAGTGAGAACAACGTACTCACCCATGGAGTTGTACTGATACTGCTGCAGGTGATCGTACACCACCCTGTGGAACCGAACGCCGAACTCGAGCAGCGTCGCCTCGACGTTCTTGCCGTCCAAACCCAGCTTGATCGGCTCCACGTGGCTCCCGACGTACTTCACCACCTTCTCACACGCCTGAAAATAATGTCGCAGTTGCACTGAATTGTGCCCTTCTTTCCTCCAGGGCCTAAGCGTTTGAAGATATGTTACACTACGTTTTTTGTTTGTTTTTGTTTTTTTTTTTTTGTTTTGTTTTGTGCGACGCTCAATTGTGGTCTCAAGCTCACTGCTCAACACACGGAATCAGATTTGGAACCAAAAAGCGAAGTCATTCACTGCCCTGCTCTTTGGGACACTGCCACAGGGTGGAACTTACGGTTCGCCGATAGCTTTGAAGAAGGGTGGGGGCGTACAAAAGACCCGTCTTCTTTTTCTCAGAATGATCTGACGATCAAAACAAATTCAGGCGCACGCAGCAAGTGAACAGAAACGCCAATATTCCAGTTTCTTTGTACCTTGGAGTACATCTGAAGCGGAGCCGACTCGTCTTCTGGTCTGAAGTCGGTTTTCTTCTGTTCTGTGCTCAGGATGTGCCTGATCCAACCCGTCATTGCTGACAAAGTCCTGCAAAACACAAAACGGAACATTTCCAACATTCCGTTGTGTGAGCAATTTCACGTTTTGACGTTAAAATCAAGGAAGAGTGTTCAAGGGCGAATGGGTCTCATCTTTTTGCGCCTTGTTTTCAAGCAGAGCCTGTGATTGTGGCCACACTTTTGTTCTTTCGAAAATTCACTTGATAAAGGAGCGAGCTTTGTGTGCAGAATGTCTATATGTTTCTTCAAAATAACGTTTCACGTGCGAAATATTTTTCCCCAAACAGAGCTTCCCATTTTGGAAGGGCTGCTATCGATTCCTTTGTTTAACAAAACAGACAACTGATTCACAGAGCTGATGTCGATTAAAACTGAAACGCACTTGGCAATTCAGACATGAAACGCTTTGTTGAATTGCACCTTGGGAAAATTTATTGTCTCTGAGACGTGGTCCCTTGATGTGGGCCTTGATTTTTCACTGGATGCGAATCAATCTCTGTCATTTTAATTGCAGAAGAAATGCGTGTGATGCATAAAACCAATGGCTGTTTTTCCATTTTCTGAAGAGCTTGCTGCTTTGTTTGCTCCTTCACGCCACAGCGTGACTTCAGGGGCTGTGCGCTGGTGGGAACTGCACAGCACCAAAGTTCAGCCACCGTGCAAGACATGTTTACTCTTCTCACCATTGATTTGTCCAAATATGGATCAATTCATGACCCATTTCGAGCAGACGCAAATGCACAAAAAGATGCCCTCGCGTTGAGTCTGGGCCTGATCAACTTTTGAAGCCACGCGGGGATAATCAAGCAGATGCCAACCAGATCAATTTGAAAGCGGGGCGAGCATCGAAACATGCATGTCATTGTTCTGAAAGAGAACGTCGCTTTTTGTGCACACCTGGATGCTGCCTACACCTGAACAAGCCATGCAAGTAAGTCGAGATACAATTGGTTTTCTCAAGCCTCAACATCACGCGAATTGGCCAAGACGTTTCAATAATTAACCGCTGCACACGAATTCCTTTTTCTGCGCGGAGATAAGCCTTTTTAGGCACGAGTTTTCTCGGCTTTGTTATCAGCATTGTTGTCAAGTGCTGCACTTCAACTGGCAGTGAAGTCAAGGTTTGTGGTTTCCTTGTTTCTCTGAAAACTCAGGTATGATGACAAGCCATTAACAAGGCACATGTGCAAACAAATAGCTCTTCCTTTTTTGGTGTTCATGAATGATGTTTTGTGGCAACTTGCATACAACAACACCACACAACCTGCATCTCACAAAGCGTCGCGGAGATTTAAATTTGGGCAGCCGGTGACTGTTGTCTCAAATTAAAAAGTGACACAAAAGTGCAATTCAGCAAGGCCATTTGTGCTTTTGCCTGTTGGTATCATGCGCATGGGAAGAAATCCACTTTCGGTCCGATTGCTGTTCGCCCGAAGCACAGCACAGTCCAGGATCAATGACAATGAAAATTTCATTTGTCGTATAAAATTCCTGGCTTGTATTTGGGCCTGAATTCTGATTTGTTTTACGTTTTTCCCAGAAAATTGTTTTTGTTTTTAGGAATCTGTCTCCCAGAATTAAGTGTCTTTAGAAGCAGACACACTGAGAGATCATGGCAGCTCTGTTTCGGTGCAACGCTTGCTTCATCAAGTTCACAGAGGAGCTGGCGCTGGAAGTTCACATTCTGGCTCAGCACTCCAGTGGAACTATGCACTCCGACGCTGAGAGTCTCATCAAATGCAAGTCAACGGTAGACGTGGAATACCCTGTTGCAACATTCGACTCCCCTGTCAAACTGTCCCCACCAAAGGAACCCACCACGCGACGTGGAAGTCTCAAAACATACCAAGACGAATACATCACGATCTACGAGAACAGAACTGTGCCAAGCCAGAAGCAGCCATTCACAGTCAATGAACAGAAAAGGGTCGCCAGTCCTGAAACGGTTCTGTTGAAAGTTCCCAGTCCGGAGCCAAAGTCAAATATCCCAGTGTTGGAACCTGAGATGACAGCGGACAAACGGTTTCGCTGCAACTTGTGCGTGAAGACATTTACCCGCAAAGAATCTCTCCAGTATCACTTCTTCAGCCACACCGGCGAGAAGCCGTTCAAGTGCTCGCTTTGCGCGGCCAGTTTCCGAGCGAAGCCAACGCTCAGGAATCATCTCAGGACCGTGCACAACTACAACCAAGAAAGGCCCACCATGAAAATTCCAGTGGAGAAGCAGCAGCAGGAAAGCAATGCTGCCACCTGCGCCTTGTGTTCCAAGAGATTCAAGACGAAGTTTCGCCTGAACATCCACATGCACTCGCAGCACGGAGACCTGCCGTTCGAGTGCTCCGTGTGCCTCAAGAAGTTTCCGATTATCTCCCGACTCGAGGTTCACATGCGCCTGCACACCTCCGAAACCGCCAGCACAGATTTACAGAAAATCAAGCCTGCTCACGCTTTCTCTGACAAACTTGGAGCAAAACCAAAACAGTTCCAAGAAGTATTCGGAAATCAGGTGACCTCGGCTGCGCCTGTTTTCTTCCAAGCACTCGGCAAGGTTCCCAAGTCTATCTGCAATGGGAAACTCAACGGCAAGGGCCCAGCGCGACAGGATGGCGGTGTTCAAGCACACAACTCAGATGTAACAAACGGCAGGAGCCAGACCCAAATAGCTGTCAATGCCACCAGCAAATTCCGCTGTGGAAAATGCGACGTAATGTTTCCTTTCAAATGCAGACTGAAAGCGCACATGGCCAAGTGTCCTCACAAGGAATCGACGGCCAAGAGAGTTCCCAACCCAAAGCTCGCCGCCAGGAAGTGCCACACTTGCCCGCAGTGTGGAAAGAAGTTTACAATGCAGAAAAACTTACAAAGTCACATCGTGTACACCCACAGCGTGGGCAAAATGCGATACCGCTGCAACAAATGCGACAAATCTTTCCATCATCAATGTCGACTAAAGATTCATGAAATGAAGATGCATTCATAACAAGATGCCAAGGCATCAATTCTCAGCCACTGACGGACAAATGGAACTGTTCTGAAAACTTGAGTTTTACGAGTCCAAATACCGGTATTTGCCGTATTTTTTGCCTTTCCTTTTCATCCTGACGCCACTTGCTAATTTCGGGAAGTTTAGATCAAAACAGCCTTTTGGCGACCACGTATTTTCACGCTCAGCAAAACTCAGATCGTGTAGAAGTGTTCATTTTTCAATAAAGAAAGCCCTGAAGGACCTTCCGGTTTTTGACTCTTTCCAACGAGCAGATCCAGAAACAGATAAAGTTGGTCTTACCTGTCTAAACCCATGTCGAGTTTGTTTTCCATGGATTCCATAATTTCCCTCTTTCTTTGGACACACTCGCCGTGTTTTGGTGAACCACTGAAAAGTAGAAAACATATTTTGCAAAAGATGTTTGGCAATGCGTGCTCAAGTTGGCAACTTCGCCCTGTTCACGCTGGAAGCGAAACTTTTGCCAAGCGAGTCAAACTGGGAAGAAACAATTGAGAAACGAAACACTGGTTCTGAGAAAGACAAAAGTGCAGAAGGGAAGTAAGCTACACAAGGAATCGTCCTACCTGACGAGAGGAATAAGGTGATCACTAAACTGTTTTTCAAACAAGTGAAACATGGTGTTGGCTTGACCGACGACGTCAAAGTAGTAAACTTCGGGCTGCGTCTTTGGATCAGCCAAAGGAATTGCTGAAGAGAAACGAGAACAAATGAACATTTGCTTGTGACGTGTGTTGAAGACAGGAAGGCGTCACTCACAAAGGGAACATTTCTGTCGAACAACAGCGGAGGAGGCAACACGTGATGCGAAAACCTGCCAAACGAAACTGTACCTCCAGTGCATCAAGTTTCGTACCTTGTAGTCCAAGTTCAAGAGCGTAATCGATGTGTTCAATGCACAAATACTGAACCAAGATGTCAAATATTTTGGTGGCGTGGCTGGGCAGTTCCGTCCGACTTGACAGCTGAAAGAGGACCTCAAAGTGTGACCAAAACACAGTTCTGCCTGAACAATGAATCCACATTCATCTTTTTGCCTGAAGTAAGAAAGTGAAGAGTTCACTAAAAGTGTTTTTCAACAATCCACTCACTATTTGGCAACGTTTGAAGGCGAGTTTGGATTCCTGCAGCAGGTTGATTGCGACTTCCTGCGAGAGAAACGTTTCTCCCCCGTAGTTCTCTATTGTCGGACCCAGGTTGATGTTCGCTTTGGTTCCTATCACGTTCTGCAGGTCTCTCCGGAACTCGTGAATTCTACAAATTCGTTTGCTCATTGACTTTACAATGCACTACGGAGGTTCGGAATGAAATGTTCAAGTGAATACACAAAAAGACACTGCGAGAAAGACTCAAAGACCTCACCCTCCACTTTGTATTTGCTTCTTCTGATGACTCCTTGATTCATAATACCGATGTAAAATTGCTGAACTCTTGTCCTTCAAGAATCTGCTTTCCATACTGCAGTTCAAACAAGAGCGAAAGCGTTTCGAGATGCTTCCTGGGACTCATTTTGATGCCCACGCCCAATTGCATGGAATGAAGCCAAAAGCGATTCTCTTTGGTATGAGAATTGTTCAGCCCATCACAAACAACACCGAACTGGACGACCAAAGGTGCGAGCATATCGACAAAAATCTTTTCGCTCACCTAACGTATGTATCCAGATATCTCCCGAAGATGGTTTTTGTCACCTTCGTCAGGAATGTCGTGTCGTTGCCGAGTTTGTATGACGACAGATGATTGGACATGTTGGTCGTTCTGAAGCCAAGAAGCAAGACAACTGAAACTCAGGCTTTGTTGTAATCCCTCACCCCACCAACAACTGATCCGCTCAACAATCGAAACGAATGAACCATCTGACAGATCAGAAGTATCCTTACTTTTGGTACAAATACAGCAGGTTTTGTAAATACTTTTCCATGTCACTGGTGTCAGCCAAGGTCCGGTTAATGTGTTCCTGAAAAACAAGGGCGCTTATTAGCGTCGAGGCCGCATTGCCATGCCGGAGGGGGCAATCCACAACGACGGCTCCACTTCCAGCCGTGCGGCCCAATAAACTCAAAGGACTTTTTTTTTATTTGGGTCGCGCATCTTGCACAGAAGCAGGAGGATCTGGCTGTTTCACTCACCTGCAGCTTCCCAGTGTAAATGTTCAGCACCAATTTGGACATGACAACTTCTGGATTTGTGAAGACCTCGTTTATCAGTGTGTTCGTCTTTGCGCACAAGGGAGGAATGTCCTCAAAAACGTCATTCCTCAGAAAAGCACCCTGAAACAGGGAAAAGACGCATCCAGGATTGCGTAGTTTCGCAAGCCTAACTTCACCACTGTGTTTCACAAGAACGACGTTGTGATTCTGAGAATTCTCAGTCTCACCTTTTGACAGTGTTCTATGAACGCATCAATGCACTGATTGTACCCCTGCAAGTCAGAACAAAATTGGCAACATGAGTGTCGAATTGTACATGAATCAAACAAAACAACAAAGACAAGAAAGCAATCAAGATGTTCACCTTGAAGTGGGACAAAACAGCCGCAATTCGTTTCATCTTCTTTTTCTCTCCTCCATGGTGGGCGATTTTGAAGTCGTCAATCAAATCTCTCTCAATCTGATCGTACTTTGCTGAAAGATTGACCAACACTGCTGCAGTTGTGGGAAGCGACAAAATCATGCGAAGAAGAAAATGTGGTGAAGAACCACACAGGGACTTACACGCTATTCTGTTCCTTGCTTTGTCGAACCTGCAACAGAACAACAGAATTCGCATGAATTTCTGTTCTGGTGAATTTATATTTGCTGTCCAAGCCACACTGGTGGAACAGAGTTTTGTGGATCAACGGCTTGCAATTGCAGAGTGGAGGTCACTTACTGTCCTCCGGACGGCAGCTCTTGTGAAATGAGATACAACTTCTGAATAATGTCTGCTGCGAGCTGGATCTAAAAGACAAACAAGCTCCCAAACTTTCAGAATGAAAAATGTCCAGTCACTTTCAATGTCAAATGCCCAACGTTGTGCATTTTTCTCACCTGGAAAGGGTCAGTGAACAACTCCGATTGCAGAGGTACATCCTCGAGAAACTCAGAGAAGAATTTCATCAATCTGTACGCCTCGGCAGCTCTGGCTCTTGGCGTGTTCACTCCTTCTAGTTGATCTCCCAGGTGAACAACTTTCGTCGCAACAAAGTTGATTCTTTCGTCCAAGTCGCGGAAATGTGAAAACGCCGCCTGAGTAAATAAAGTTGAAACAGCAGCTGAATTCACAGCAGTACTGACAGGTTGAAATAAAGCTAAAAAGTTTACATTCTGTTCCCAGGATTCCAATATTCAAGTTGCAAAATTAACAAGAACCTGATTGTGCTTTTGCAAGGAAGCTACGCGCGTCCAGTGTGCCTTCTCTTCTTCCTCACAAGCTCTTTCCAGTTTTTCCACCTGAAGCAAAAGATTCAAGCAAACTGTTTGGATTCCTCAACCCAATACCCCAAGAGATCACAAGAAATTAAGCAACAAGCAACGAAAGAAGAAATAGGAAGAGACCTTCTTCTCCATTCTGATGTTCATCGTTTTCAAATCTTTGATCGTTTTCTCAAAAGCAGCGTGCATTGCCATCGGGTCAAAGTCGTCTGGATTGTTCCTGGACATCCCGCCAGTCGTTCTCCAGGCCAGTCGCTCCACAAATTCGTCCGGATCGAACGGATCCTGAAAGAAGATTTGCAATGTCAAACGTGCTAGTATTTTGGAGACCAAACAAAAATCACACAAGACCTCGTTGTTCTCTTGAAGAAAACGCTCTCTGAACAGGCAGAATTCGTTGCCAAACATCTGTCCTGTGCAGTGCTACAACTGAAGGCAAGCAAAGCAACATTTTTCAAATGTCACAGTCCACAGAAATGAACATGGCTCAAGGTCGACTCGAGACAAAAGATTGGGCGACCTTGCACAAACAACTTCAGTGGCAACAAAAGCCAAAACACAGTCCAGACATCTTTGATCTTACCTCCCACTAAAGGGTGGACAGCTGTTTGGACTTGCCACCAACAAAATCTGGTCCAACTTACCTGTTCTACCTCTTGTAGTGACATTGCCACGTCAGTTCTGTTTGGTTTATTTGTTCCTAAAGATTCGTCTATGAAGAAAAACTGCACATTTTAACAATTATTCAAGGAAATAGCTCCAATTTTAGTTGAACGGTGTCACGGGAAAATAGTTGCAAACTACAGATGGCAGCAGCGCAAATCAGCGATGTCATCACAAAGCAAGATCCTACTTCACCTCAGTGACTCAAAACTGGGGTAGGGGGGAGAGAGAGAGAGAAATAGAATCTACTAAAATAAAATTAGTAATAACAACAAGTGCGCTTTGTCAGCGCCACCCCCATCACCTTCACATGACAAAAACCCATCAGGATGCGGGGTCTAGGGTCAGGAGTTGGGGAGAGTCTTGGGTGACCACACGTAAATGACTCTGAGGCCGTCCCGGCTTACAGCCTGAAAATTTATGTGACAAGCACCGCAGTACAACAGCAACTCAAGTTTTTAACGAAAGTATTTTTATTTAGCAGGATAAAAGATACACTTCCAACAAGAACAACTCGTTTTGGGCTATCACAAACACTTTCTTCAACAGTTCTGTAGATTCACTGTGTTCAGTTCACCAGGATCAAGTCCAAACTGTAGAATTTTGTTTTTAACTGAAGCCCAAGGCATGCGTTCTGTGGTGAAATGCTGCACTGCATCTCCGTTTGCGCTGAGAACAATGACCCCGCCGGACCCGCTGACCCTGTCCGCCATGTATGAAAGACTAGATTCGGCTGCTTCTTGCGCTGATATGTCTGCAAAATAAATTCAAACACGTTTTTGATCTTTGGAGTGCAAGCCGCTGAAGCGAAACGCAGCAAATTTCAAGCTGGAAATACTGTGCGCACCGACGAACGTGCTGTGCGCGACAAACGAAACTGTGCCAAATGGCCTTTGGTTGAGGTCTGGGCAAGAACAGCGCCAAGACAAACCTCGCATCTGCATGATGATTCTGTGCGCGAGACAAACTTTGGTGATGGATTCGCCGTGACCCGTGGAAGAGACAGCACCAACAGCATTGTCGCAGTAACCACCAGCACCTAGACCAGACCAAATGTGCGTGTCCAGTTCAAGACAAATCCGACCAGAGAACTGAAGGCGTTGTCGCGTTCTCCAGTTACTGTTAAACAAGGCGTCGCAAAGGCCCACACTGACCCCCACTGTCACGTGAACAGCCAATGTACCAAAGTGGGGGTGGGAGGAGTCTTCCACAACGACCAAGACGACAACAGGAACAACACTTTTCTAGAGAGAAAATTCTCTATGATAATTCACTACCGTTTTCCACCGTTGTGCCTTTCCTTCAGTGTATCAGTGGTTTCTGAATTCGCAAAGGTTTGAACTCACCGATGATTGGACTGTCGCCCACTCTTCCAGGCTGCTTGGCTGTTATTCCGCCCGTGGAGGTCGCAAACGCCAGATTTCCGCGTTTGTCCAGAGCTACAGCTCCCACCGTGTCGTGCCCTGAACCCTCTGCGCTGGAAGCAAAAAGCAAGCGCGCTTGGTCAAAGGCCGTGCAGTCACGATATCAGTTCATGCAGGTGTGGGATTGGGGGGGGTGAAGTCTCTCAAAGACGACGACAATGGCGATGGCAAGTACGTTACTCCGCAAGGCCGCCTTTGAGTGGTACACAAGCAGTCAGTTGTGCTCGCTGCCCATTCCTAACGCCGAGTGAAAAGCCTGATACACCGCGCATCCTGTGTTACAACCATCGTTCGATAGGCGTGCTTACCGCAGTCTGAAAGATGTGTCCACCACTGTTTTGAACTTCAAGAAGTGTTCGTATTCCTTCCTGGCCGCTTCAGTGATGAGCTCCTCTGTTGGTTTCGTCTTCACTCCGAACATCGCCGCCAGTTCGTCAGCGCCTTCCCCGACGACGAGGGTGTGGTCCGTCTGGAATGGTTGCGAAACAAAGGATGACCAGCAA
>JAAUYG010049783.1_pt1 | contig 11090 bp, 4 predicted proteins | sample 7278091 | NCBI WGS metagenome assembly JAAUYG01 (sample SAMN14350201, study PRJNA611818) | marine sediment metagenome | isolation source: surface marine sediment (0.6m) | place: French Polynesia: Moorea | collected 2018-08
TGTCTAAAGTGTAGTGACAGCAAACAAGAGCATTAGGAAAGTAATGCTATATGACAATATTCTCACTGTCAAAAACATCAGGACCAACATCTACTAATCCACCATAGCATGCAATTCTCACTGATAAATATTATGCTAAGCTGACTCCCCTAATAACAGGGTTCGACACATAGCATCCCCACGATTTCAAAGAGTGCCACAAATACAGAATTGAATATTTCATGAGCGACCTTCTCTGCCCTGGTAGCCTGGGCATGAATATTTGATGCACACCATTATTCGGTTAGGCCACAAATTATGCACACCTCTGTGTGCTAAAGCCATCAATAGGTGTCTGCTTTATAGCATTACCAAATTATCTCCGGAGAGCCCCAGTACTTTTCAAGTTCCGTGCCTAAACTTGGGAATGGAATTTAATTACCGGTACTGCTGGCTCTCCATTCCTATAACAAACCTGTATACAATGTACAAGAGTATTGCAGACATCAGCAGTAACATATATTTTTTACCGAGCATTTCTATCGACTCATTATTATTGTTTCTTGTAACATTTCCATGATGAATAAAAGTATTTGTTTTACCCCAATACTGCCATCAAATACAACATTGCCAATACTACAGAGCATTGCCATTGCATGAACGCAAGGACTACTAATTATTCTCAAGCTACGTTGAGCTCCACATTTTTAACTTTATCTAACTTATGAACTGGCATCTGTTGCGCGAGTAAATTTCTGTTTGAAGAATGACCAAGTATTATTACAGTTCCTTTCCTTTATTAATTTGATTAGCATTATTTCTTTTCATTGTAAACAAAATCTATCAGTGTTGTCGCCTTGTTAGTTTGGGGAGGTATACTGGTAATAGTCTGTTTGCGTAAGACCACAAATATTCCATGACTCAAAGAGGTTGGGGAGCTGTCTCACTTTAAAATTTCTATATAACCACTTGCTCAGTACCTAATGAATATTCTTACATATAGACATGTATGTACATTGACTGTGCCATATAGGCCCCCCCACCAAACAATGAGTATTGCATAACAATTATGACAGTGTTAAGTGCAAAAAAATAACTTATAAGTACAAAACAGAAATTACATGTACGACCTTAATCATATTACGTAAAAATTTAAAATTCCCAGCACCAAGAATTCAGCAAAAGAAACAATTCTATACAACCATGCAGATGCACGCAGTAACTTAATTAGTAAAAGCACAAAAAAGCGGTCAGTAGGCAGTATCAGTGAACATACAGCACACGGAAAATGCATTATTTATAATTATGATGCAAAAAGAGAGAGAGGGGAAAGAGGCACTCAAAGGGAAAGCGATGAGCCTACCTTTTTGGCGTCATTATTGACATCAGCCTGTGTCGGACTCATTCCAGTGCCGTTTGTCACCATAGGAGAACAAGAAAGCAGTTCGTCTGAACTTCGCTGCAGCGCAGAAAGGAAGGGGAGACAGGAAGAAACAAAATGAGACATACAGTCAGTGAAGCAACAAATGGGGGGAATTATAACATACTGGTGCAAAAAAGATCTCTCCTTAGCATTGCTTGTAAGGTTTTAACTACAAGAGATGAGGCTATGAGAAGAGTTCAGCAAATATAATACACAAATTAATTCCAGACGGACTGACTGGCAAATTCTACAAGAACTAATCAATAAACTTGCAAAATTCTTCGACGTTTAATCAATCTTAGGCATACAGCAAAAACATGGTACCATGCAGAGGGAAGGATCAATGCAGTAAATACTGCTGAACAACGAACATAAAGTCAATATTTATTGCATGAATCACTTATTAGTACACATATTGAATATTTTTCTTTGCTCTCACTATGATGTTACAAGTGAACAGCTTGGCAAATAACGCCATACCAGGGTATATTTCATGTTTCTGCATAATAACATCAGGTCAAATCTATGATCCCATAATTCCTGAAGTCCCAACCTTTTCTTCTTTTTTTTTTTCTTTTCTTTTTTGCTAATAAATATGCAGTATCTGGAGATCTGAAAATTGAAACTATCGTAAATTAAAAAGGTCCCAACCAGTTTTAATGAACATTTCGGTTACCATGGTTACGTCACTTCCAGCACAAATCCGCCAGAATATTGCATTAGTATTTTGAGCTGTTGGATATGTCAGCCGAGAAGCCTGAGAAAATTTTCCATTGTCATTTTACTCATTGTGCGATTTTACCTGTGGCTGAAATCTAATCTACACGAACACCTGGTATGAATGGTTTCCCCCGCCCCGTTAATATCACGCCCGGCAGTAATGTTACCCGACTGATACTATAGCACATCCTAGATGCAACAGGTAAAAGTTGTGGAGTCAAATAAGCTACATCCATCCATAGTTAAAAAGTTTAGTTTAATAAATAACTAGACAGCAATGATGACTATCCTTGGAAGTACTTAATATTTCAACCATTTAACACCAAACCTATCACAATTATTATTTTCGTCCTTGGTAAAAACAATGTAAGGAAAAACAGTTGGGAGAATTTATTCTCAGTTTTCAGCAAGCATCAATCATGGCCAAACAATGTGACATATTTCCTATTTCCTCCTACAGGTACTTGCAGATGACCTGCGTTTATTGGGAACTTGTACACACACATACTGTGCACTTCGCCTGCTACAAGAGAGGGGGGGGGGGGAGGTTATCACTCAATAAGGCAATTTTAACTTTGAACCTACCAGCCAGGTGATACAAGCATACAAGTTCATGTACGCACTTCCCTATTTCTAACTTTTCCCACATGTTTTAAGCCCCCAGATACCGTGGTATTTCCTGGTAGAACAGGATCTGTTCCCGGCAAGGCTCTACCACAAACTGTGGTGCTCAACCCCTACAACCCACAACCAGGCTCCTTGTTCTGATACCAGAGGATTTTACATCACCCGGCACTTGTTCAGCTGCAGGGGTGTGTTTACATAGGCAACAGCCTAAAGTAAAAACTTCGCAGAAGGAAATGTGGTAGAAACTCCACGTGTGGGAAGTGCAAAGCCTCCGATTTTCATAACGGAGTCAGGCAACTTATAATTTTGACTTAGGTAACCCAGCAGTAAAGAAACTTCATGCTACTGTGTTCATTTGTAACATATTCTCTTTCTGGTCTCAGACTCTCTATTTTTTCTTAGGAGTATCTTAGTAAGGTTAGGCAGAGCATGCAAAACTTAATGCCAAGACAGATACATATGTGTCCAAGTCATACTTTCACAGAACTTATTTTGCAAACACGTGTAGTAAAAACATTAACCCTCCCTAAATGCTGAATGTCATAAATGATACAACATGCTTCCTAATCCTAAAACTACACCAAATTCATCAACTTCCAAGAACGTTGACAAAACTACCTTTATTCAACTAAATATAGGCTGTCATACCTCCACCAACCCATGGCAAAGGTAAGGGACCAAACTGTGTAAGGTTATATCCACAGAGGTGTGTCCAGAGGATAAAAAGAAACCAGAATCACTTTGTTTCCCATTCCAAGGACAAACTGATTGCCCTTTTACACAGTAGGCAGCCAGAGAGCCTTTATATTACTGACAGCTGCTGGGCAATGTTTTTGGAATCTCCTCCTGGAAGCCAGTACAGTGATTCAGAGCCCAGGTCACAGAACATTTCCACTAGAAGCATTATGCATTAGTAACCGGGTTTGAAAGTATGATGCCAGAGGAGGTCACAGTGGTCAGATATACACTGATGCCAATCTAGAAATACAATTTTATCGACTTCAATACAGTAGGACATATACCTGGTTTCACTTTATTACCTGCCAACATCACAGCTGAAAATGTTCCTGGACAGTGCACTTTAAATGCCGGGCCAGAACATGCGGGCCAGAACATGCGCTGGCCATAACACACCTGGTTAATGACCAAGCGCCAAAATTGCTGCCAAAATGGGGGGCTTCTCAGTACAGTACATCAAGGGCAATATACCTGCACTCAAGCCCAAGCAAAGTGCTGCCTTCCTTATTAGAACCATGCTCCTCTTCCAGTCTAGTCTAGCTGGTCTTACTTTCTCTTTGTGGCACTGAGAGTGCAAGGATAAGTCTTACCACTGATGTTTGGTGAAATAAGCATTTGTTTCTATAGAACATATATACTGCAGGTCTATTATTTCCATTATATATGGTTTAAATTGCTGATGAATGCAACGTCCCGTTACGTTTTGAAGGCGAAATCCCAAAATACAGATTCAGATCTCCCATAATATTCACAAAATTGCAACTGAAAGTTCGCGCAACTGCAGGTCCCAGCGGTCCAAAATTGGATAATAACATAATAACTGGAGACCAGGATACCCCTATAGGACAACAGCAGCGGCAGTATAGCCAAATATATGTGACGCCATTGGCAAATATTACCCAAGTTAATATTGTGAGACCAAACCACCACAAAGGTTTGGAAATGTGAGGGTGGTGGGTGTGGAGCTGAGTGATAGAGTGAGTGAGTAATATTCAACCAACAGAGCTGGGTTGGCCTGCTACACACATGACCTGATGGTAATTATGTTTGCTCTGGTGGATGCAGGACCAAACATTGAAGTAGTTTAGGCTCTGCATCCGGGTTAGGTAAATATAATTGGACTGATAGGGGAATGGGGGCCCCTCTGAGGGGGCTTGGGTACATCCTGGTTTATTCATCTCCTAATAGCTGTACAGGTTGTGCAAGGTTGGTTTAGTTATAAAGCTATCTGCTGATGAGCTGTCCCTTCACTTTCTGTCTATGGACTGCACTAGTCTGTATGTCCATCAAAAAGCATGGGTTTGTTTCTACATTCATACTGGGCCTGTCATCAGACTCCCTGACCCCCCCCCCCCTCCCTCCCAGTCCCTGTCACACCACCAGTCATTTGACTTGTCATCATTTTCTGTTTGCTGAACATGACAAATATACCTTAAAACGGATATCCTATTATAGAGATTCAAATATATCCTATTATACTACCCTCCTTGACGGATTAGTGCTGGCATACACTGGTATACATACAACAGGCCAAAGCACACCATGCCAATGGAACCTGGCCTGTTCTACAATTCTATTGCGCTAACAACATTGTAAATCAATAGCCCTGGTCTTTTTGAAGGTCCAGGACCAATATAACTATAAAGCTGTTTGCCCATCTCAGAAGAAAGGAGCTAAAGGGGCTCTACCAGCATGGTAGCTGAGACATGTCTCAGCCTGATCGGATGGAAAGGCCTGAGCCGAGAAAGCCTTTGCTTGACCTGATGGGACGGAGCCTCATGTCACACTGAAGGAAAAGATCTGCATTTCTCAAGTGCCCCATTTTTTTCATAAGCGCTATCGGTATTCTCCATGGGAAACATACAATCGTTGATCAATAATAGGCGGCGACGACCAATATTCACGGTTTGCCCCAACGGGCACTGTCTGTCCTATTAGCTTCAATATTCATGAGCACACCAGAGATCAAATACATTTGAATTTCAATAAGTCTGGAGGTCTAAAGCCTCGTAATACTATTATAGAGCATATTAAACTGTCAGTTACCATTACGCACTTGTGCCCATTATGCACTTGTAAGTCAGTCACTGAGTGCAAGGCATCTACACTCACAAGTATAAAACACATGTACCGGTATGTGGCTTTTGACCCTTGTCCAGGCAAATTATCTCTCTCTTATACACCTGTACATGTATTACATAATTTATAAGATATACATTTTGACAGGCCAATTTCCAAAGTATTTTGCGTTTGACAAAAACTAAAGCACCTAAGGCATATCCACTATCAATACATTCTGTACCAACCGTACCGTTATACCCACAACAGAATTTAAAGCATTCAAATTTACCAAATCAACCAGACTATTTCAGAAATTGCCATGGTATAGGAAACTTCTGAATAGGGTGACTCATTTCAGTCACCTGTCAACAAAACCATGACAACTATGAAAGGTCCTGGTGCTATTTTTAGCAGAATGAACATGACACTTGAACACGACTTAAAAAGTTGCTGATGAAAAAGTATCAAATTTTGACACATGTAATTTCCTATTATTATTATTATTATTATTATTATTATTATTATTATTTAAAACTCAATGTAAGAGGAAGTTTATCATTCCGGTCATACCCGCCCACTAACCAGACCCCAAGCCAAAACAGTGACAGTATAAAAAGCACACTCAGTCCCACACCCATATCTTCTATCTACTGTGACCAATTTCTGGGTCGCTGCATTGTTATTATTCTATGGCCTATTGTGACTAGGTGCAAAAAGGCGTTTTCTCAGTTACCTTGAGGCCAACTGGGATGGCGTGATGCGGGGCCACAGTCACTGGTACAAAGACAGTTTCTACAGAAAGCATCTTCCACCAAAATCACACGTCATGTGTACAGCAGGCAGAGAGAGAGAGAGACACCAGTTTCCTGTCAACTGACTCACAGCCTGATCACTTTAGTAGCAGTCAAAAACGCAACAGAGGACAGTTACCAAGCCAAGCACCCCACTGTACCGTACTGTACGGTAAGTGATGACTGTATCTTGTCACTCCCGTCCAGCAGGTAACTGGCTCACAAGCTTGTCCCACTAATTGTCTCCTCTGCTGGATCCCACCCAACCCCAGCAATTGGGCTGATAGTGGCAGATTATTCCATCCAGAGAGAGCAGCCCCCTGGTCAGGTAATAATCCTCCTGACTGGGTCCGGAATGTTCCAACAGTGTTGCTCCCTGGCAGATAAGATCAATCTCAGCAACCACACAAATCCCCTGTCTGGCACTTGAAAGCAAAAACTTGCTCTCTGATGATTTCTTTCTCTCTCAGTCTCTACGGTTCCAAGTCTGTTTCTTCAACTGGCACTGGTTTTCCCTGTTGGTAGCAGACACACACACTCACACTGGCACGATTTTTATGCCTTTTCTACGACATTAGATAGAGCAACTGTTGATCTGAGGAAGCTGAGCCCAGGCAGCGATGCTAGCACGGAGAAAGATGTCCACTAGCGGATGCTTCTCTGGTCCCAAGAGAGGAAGGCAACTGTCAGTCCTGGCTGAAGCCTGCGGTGGCTGCCTGTGCTCAGGCTAGGACAGGCCATTGGATGATGACCCAGCCACGCACGCAGCTAGTGGCGCCCCCCTCCAGGGCTGCGCACAGCCTGCAAGCACACAATGAACACACTCACCCATCCCTTCCATGCCAAGCCGCCCAGCGATTGGCTCTGCTTAGCTGGCCACGGTTTCTCTCTTCAAGCATAAACAAACATTGCATGTTTTGGCACAGGTAGGTGTGGAGGAGGTATAGGATGGCAATGTCTATGCAAGGAGCATCCAGGTGGCAGGGCATTGATAAAGACGTCATTTTCCTACTCCATTATTAGTTATCTTCTTAGACTCAACACCTACCATAGTCTGTTACTACCATTATATGTAAGAATGTACTACATGTGGCAATAACTGATATATAATAATAATATATCTTTATGTGTACTCGAAGTACAATTTCACAACATTTACAACACTGCAATATCATTTCGGCATTTTCTATAAGCCACAAGTTGAGGCATTTTATTGGCATCAAACCGCAACGGGTTTCGAACCCAGTTCACGGGGGCATATATGTCACACTGCCCGGTGCTCTAACCATTCGGCCACCGGACAGGGTCAAATGTGTTCATGTATTTACAACCAAAGCTGTAACAGAGAGGAATAGGAGGTTGAAATGGAAGGTTCTATATGCTTACCCAACCAGAAATTGTTCCCAGCTTTCACCTACACCTGTTCCAACATGCATACCGCAAAAAATGGCCATCTATGCCAGAATACACAGGTACAATAACCTCTACATCTGACCCCATTTACAATGCAATTTCTGTGCTGCCATTGGCAGCACAATGCGGTCCTATAAATCTATAGGCGACTTGATGCACCAGTCCCATCAGTCGACTCTTCCTGATGCAACATTTATTACGGTCTTTTCAAACCCAATGCAATGAGAGTTCTCTGCTGGCATTGGCTGTCACTGATCGCCTAATTCTGCCCACCATATCTAACACAGTAAAAGCCTCGTTATAAAAGGCCAACCATCACTGTAGGAAACTCCTGGTATTTTACCGGTTGTAGTATTATGTCCTACTCATGTTGACAGTTCTGGTGTCCGTGCTTGGTGAATACATACTGCTACATAGGGTTCAGAATTCATTTTGTTCATTGATGCAACTGGATACGATACCGGTCGAGCCAAATCTCTACATATAAAAACCCTAGGGACCCACATGATGTGGTCCTTATACACAGGTGGTCTTTATATGCAGGTTAAAGAATGTGTACAGTATGCCCCTGGGGACCTGTAAAATGTGGTCCTTATAAGCAGGTCTTTATATACAGGTGGCCTTCAGAACAGGTTTCGCTGTATTTGTATCCAGAGCGAACTGCTTCTAGTTTCGTTGCATACACATACTGTTGTCCGGTCGTCCCCCTCTAGTTGCCAAGAAACTGTGGCTACATCAGGGTGGCAGCCTTTGGCAAGAGGGAAATTCATTCATAGTAGCAGCAGAAAAACTTTTGGCCATATTATAGGAGGGTAGGGAGGGGGGCCTCCCTTGAAAGTGGCCACTAAGAGAGGGACTACTGTAACTTACCACACTACCCGCCTCATGCGATACAGCTTTTATAGAAGTTTTATGATGGCTATTTGCCATACATGATACATGTAATGACAACTACCTGTATCAAATATCACGCAGGGCACACCATCTGCATGCTTTCATACATGATCCTAAATTTTGTCAACAGAAACATGCTACCGTAGCTGCAGTACTTCCAGGAAATTAGTAGATACCTTGTGTTCAGGGGATAAAATCCGATGATAATAGGACTTTAGCATGGCAACTGACCATGACCAGGAAAGAATGATTAGAACACTGTTCTCTTTGGACAGACATTTTTTTTTCCCTAATTTTTGAAATCCAAAATTCGTCACAAAAATTTGTAAGTCTGTTAATATCTGCAACACAAAAACTATTCATAACTGAATTAATATACCAGGCAGGTCTCATGACATCTACCGGCACATATGATAACACTAATTGATCAAGCAAATTTTAATCATGCATTTCAGCCACTCATCCCCATGATGGGACACGATAAATCTGCAACCAGCAATCACTACATGTAATTGACAGCTGTCTGTCATGCTAGGCTTGGCTCCCTGAGCTGTGACCACTAAAGAGACCAGACAGAGACCTGGGAGACTTAGCCCCCACCCCCCAGCTCCTTGGATACCAGAACAAATATTACCCTGTATGTACTCTGTTCAGGCCTGACCCGGTAAGGACAAGACTTTGCTCCACTGGTTCCTTCTTCTACAATACAGTCAAACGCAGAGGCGTTAAAATCAATTTGAAGGAATTGTCACAAAGTATGAAGCTGTGACATTTAGTACAAAGTGCAGACAAAAGCCACCCTAGGTAATTCAATGGCACCTGACAGCGACCAGTTCCACACCGGCAGTTTACAATTTACACACTCCACAGCATTGCCACCACCTGTATGTATAGACTGAGTGCAATCATCCCATAATAGCTTTATAGCATATCACTAATGGCCTATTGTTTCAACACTGAAAATTGCACTGGCTAATACACATGCGCCATGTGTACACGCTACAAAGTCATGTGCAGTGAAGAGGCATCCAAATGCTCCAGTGCGATATACTGCTTAATTTGGTCTGATTATTTGTGCACAAAACTCCACCGCACACATGGCTGGAACAACTGAAATAACTTTTGCTGGCATACTGAAAGTCTGCCAATATAACTACCATGATGAAGACACACCCATTGTTTAGTTTACCGTAATGAAGGCCATGTGACACATTTCCATATGGGACTCCCTCAAACATGGTATGTGACCTCCTGACTAAAAGTTAACAAACTTTTTCCTGTACTTACAGCTTCGGTGGTCATTGTAGCAGAGTCCAGCTGCAGAGCCATTGATCGGTGTAATAAGAGAAGGAAAAGTCCCGTGTGTCAAGTTCTGTACTCCTCCTGATCCTTGTATTCCTGTAAAAGTGCCTGTCAGTTTTTTTCCGGATGAGCTGAGAGTCCCAGACTAGCTCTACCGTGGCTGAAGTCCAGATACAGAAGGTTTGGAGACTGAGGGAGACACAGGCAGGAAGCGGCGGCAGGAGAGGAAAGCTAGAATGGCAAGACTGGGGGAGCAGAGCTGGAGATAGAGTGCTGCCGCAGCAGTGGCGCTATAAACCACACACGTAAGCTAAAGCGGCCAGTGCTGTAGGAGGAGGCGCTAGTGTCGGCGGCATGAGATAGCAGCCCAGCCCTTTGAATGCATGCATGTGGTTTTGCTGTCTAGTTAGCAGTGCCAGCTACCAGCCGCAGTATGTGTGTGTTCATACCCACTGCTGTTGGGTTGGGTCCATCTGTACCGGCCTGCTTGGGCCTGGGCCTTGTGTGTATGTGTGCCATGCCGGACCTCAATAAATTCAACAGTCCTCTCAGTCTGCGAAACAACTGGGAAACATCTGACGCCACTGTCAATAACTATCAAAAGTTCACAGGACAAGACAAAAGCACACCTTTGGAATTTTGTGAAATGAAAAATGACTCAGTGCGACCAGAGTATTGACTGCCGATGGTGGTGGCCACAATGACAGGCATGCTGTGCAAATTAAAATGTACAGGCACATGATGGAGATGATTCACTTCATGCAAGCCGTAAAACGCAGCAGTAAGCCCTATAAGCAATATATGATATATATTCAATAACCGTTATTTTCAGGATTTTATTTCTGATGTATTAAAACAAAATATAATTTGACCATGTATGAGATGAAGGTTTTGCGTCGACGCAGCATACGGTCCCATAAAGAGCATACAGTGGTCCCTCTCTTAAAGGACACTCTCTAGAGAGGACACCCGTATTGAGTGGACACAAATTCTTGGCAGCAAATACTGTGAATGTATGTAATGTTCCCTCTCTCTAAAGGACACCTCTCTAATATGGACAGAATGGTTTGGCAGAAAGGGTGGGGGCTACTGTACATGTTACTGCCATAGGCAACCCAGTGTCCTGCTGGCTCATCTGCCAA
>JAAUYG010119853.1_pt1 | contig 11089 bp, 10 predicted proteins | sample 7278091 | NCBI WGS metagenome assembly JAAUYG01 (sample SAMN14350201, study PRJNA611818) | marine sediment metagenome | isolation source: surface marine sediment (0.6m) | place: French Polynesia: Moorea | collected 2018-08
CTTGACATTTACCCCCCCCCCCTCCATTACCAGTCAAGATGTTACCCTCCTACTGCAAGGCAGCAGCGAAGTACTTGGCCTTCACAAGACCACACCGGACAACGGCACACCAGGCCACACGGATTTTCAGGCTGTGCCGCTGAAAGCAGAGCGGCCTGTGTGTCACCTTGTCGTTGTCGCAGATAGACTCCCTCCTCCCCAAAATGACAAGAGGTCAGACACCAGCGCGGCCTCGACGCTGACTAGCGCCCTTGTTGTGTGCCAGGCTGCTATATGAAAGGGCCCGTCAAAAATCCCAACAGGGTGACGCTGGCATTCCATGGCGGGGGAGGCCTTTGTGTTTAGGGGCTCCACACTGACCACATGACAGTGTGGGTCATGTGGATTTTCGACCCTTGTGCTGACCAAGCGTACTTCATTTTTTGGCCGCACAGCTGTATGTATGCCGGGCCAGCTTTCAGGAGTCATGTACGGTATATGTCGTTGTTTCGTTGTTGATGTCATTGTCGTCACTGTGGAGGAACCGCCTCCCCTCCCTCCTCCAGACCCCTACCAGGCTAGAGAGCCCCGCCCCACCTGGGCCAGACCCCCCTCCCCAAAACATGAGCTTATCACCTGACAGAGCACGTGACCGCGCGGCCTTTACGCTCACAAAGCGTACTTCCTATTCAATCTTGTAAGCTCTGCTACGACTCTCTTTGTCGCCTGATTGAGTTTGCACGCACACAGTTTCTATTTGAGAAAAGATCATCTCGGGAGTGGCAACCAAACACAAAATCCGATTCAAGATTCAAGATTCATCACTTGGCTAAAGCCTTCGTGATATTGTGAATTGCACAGCGGTGCCGAAACACCTTTGATTCATTCATTTTCTTGAGGGTTTCATTGTGACTGCAATGATCGGTGATTGATATTTTCGAGCTGTTGCCATCAGAACCGACCCCACCCTTTCCTCAGCAAAACAAAAAAAAAACAAGTGACGCAAGTGGTTCTGTTTTTAGCCAGTGTGTTCTTCAGTGGACACGATTCTGGCAGTGCATGAAACACCAAAGGACGGTTCTCTTTGAGTTAACGACTTGGAAGCAATGAAGAGGACACTCGGACAAGCTGATCAAAAGGTTGAAAGTCGTTGCGATTGGCCCTCCTAATTTGGATAAGAATTGTCTGAACTGTGCTTGAAAAACATTGTCAAGAGCATAATGCCAGAATTTCGGTGGCGAGGGAGTGGGTCATCCTGGTCCTGCAAAACGGCAGCGCATTACATTCCGGTTTCCAAAGCATGGCACAAATGGTCTTCCAGAGACTGACAGAAGAGTCCAGTTTTCGCAGCGTTGCGAAGTCACGGTGCAATGGCCTGCGCAGCATACACGATCAGATCATAAACTTACCGTCCTGAATTATTTATGCCATGACAAGCTGAAATTTGATTTGTTTGCCGGAAGTAACCCAGGATAAAAGCTGTTTTACCAAACCCAGATGCTGTGGACAACATTTTGATTCAACAATCTCGCCAGTGTGAGATGCCAAAGAATCATTTTGCTTGTGCAGGAATCGTTTTCTCGTCAGTTTTGCACCGCAGGTTAAATTTTTTGAGAGAACTGCACAATCTACTCAAACGAACAGCAGTACGTTCCGCAGAAGCGTGCTTTCGTCATTTTCAAACTCCCATATGCGACTGACCCAAGTGCGGTTTCAGTAGCTAATTGCTTCAGTGACAGTTTTTCAAGGGCGATGGTCTGAACAGTTGATCTAATTTACCCAGAGAACAGTTCCTATTGGTGGATCAACTTTTGCAGTTGCTCCCCCCCCCCCAAAAAAAAAACCCGACCCGTTTCTTGTTTGTGACGTTGGTGAGTACCTCAGGAACACAAAAGGCGGCACGTCGATAGACTCCCGTTGTTGAACTGACATCAGGCGACACCTAAAGTGGAAGCTGGCCTCTCAATGACGTGACTATGTTCAGTGAAATCTGAAAAGAAATCAGTCGTCTTTACATCAGCAAATCCTAACGAACAAAAATGCAATGAGAAACTCTTGTTCTTTTCCTTGGGCGGTGGAATGTCAGACTGTGATTTGTTGTTCAGTTGGATTTCTTCCTCTGTTGTTTTCGTCATCTGACTTGAGAAGCTGCAGAGCCGTCACCTGAGGATCACCTCGAAGGCCGAAAACTGCGTTTGTCGATGTCGAATTTGTTTGTCGACATTTTGGTCAACTTTTGACAAAAGCGGACCTTGGATAGTGTGTCAATCTCAAGTCTGTTTGCTTCGGTTTTGTACAAGCATTCCACAAACACGCCGAATTTCCTCTCTTCGGAGAGATGTATGCGGGAGAAAGCGATGCAATCAATGTGTGAGTTGTTTCTGGCGCAGCTCCATATTCAGAACTGTTTCCCTGTGTGATGAAGTGAAAAAATCGTTGTCAATGTTAGATGAAAAACTGCAACAGACAAAACAGAACGCTAAACATTTGGGACGATGCCTACGACAAAGAAAGCACTTTTGGAGTTGGGTCTGTCTCGTGGTCTCTTGACAAGATTTCAGTTTTGCCTGAACAATTCTTTTTGTGTTGTCATTATTTCATGCAAAGCAGTTGCCTGTTTGCTCGCGGTTTATGTGCCAGCTTATGCATTATCAATGACATCTCCAACAGAATAGTAAAGGCTTAGGGCTTGTTTCACCGTTCAAATTGTGTCGCCGAAGACAAGCGACGCCCCCTCCACCCCTCGGCATTGCCGCGCGGCTTAGAAGCTGTCTTGTTCTGTCCTGAGTTTAGGTCAAACTCATTTTGATGGGGAAAAAAACAGGACCAAGTTCAGATCTTTTAAAAAAAGGGTTGATAGGGCCACCCCCTTTCAGTGCGGGGCATTGATCATAAATTTCTCACTTCAGTAAAACTCGAATGGCAAATCTCTGCTTGATGTGTTTTGACCTTTGTTGGGACTTTTTAGGGCATTTGTCAGCTTTTGTCTTCAGATGCTTCGCTCCAGGTGCTCTACTCCCAAGAAGCAATTTTCAGGGCCAGGCCGCAAATATCAAGTTGGAACATTGTGTTCTACAGATGAATAAGAGAGAACATGAAATCATGTGGGAAATTGCAGAGTGACTTCCCGCAGCAAATAAGAAAAGAATTAGGAGAAATGGGAAGTGCAAGTAATTGTATGTCTGACAGGCAAAAGGCATGGAGCAGTTTAACAAATTGTTGCGTGCAGCTTTCGTGTAAATGTCATGCTGATCTTATTGTGGTTGGATCACTTTTTGTGTTTTGCGTCTTTTCCCTGAGCTGTTTGCCGAAAAAGTCGCAACCCGCGGGGCGATGCTGTTTTCGCGGATGTTACTTTCCCGTTTAGAATTGATAGCCAACGGGCTGCATTTGGTCAGATTTCCAGGGAACCGATTTGTGATGCCATTAGACACTTGCAATGTGAAATTATATCAGTAGTAAGCTGTTGTTGGCCCAAGGCCTTGAAAACTTGATCTGGAACAGAAAGTGATGAACAGTTATCTTGTCTTGTATAGTTTTCTGCTTTGTAAGGACCACTACATGGTTCATAAAGTACAACAAAAGAAGAAATAAAACAACAACAAAATGTGGAGTTTTGAAGAAGCTTCTCAACCTTCTATGTACAAGAAGCTGAACGTGTTTTTGCCACGGGCATGAAGGGCCAAAGAGCGCAAAATTGCATGCGAATGAGGCAGACTGAGTACGAGGAAGAAGTTCTGGTGGTGATAAACAGCTTCCTGTTATCTCGTCCAGGATGGAAGCTCCGCTATCATGACGGTGATTATCTCACCGAGATGTTTGGACGAAAAACGGTTGCAGGATCTGTATCCGTTTACTCTTTGGCTGTTGCACGAGTGTTCTGTTTTTCTTTGCTTTTCTGTAATCATTCAATCCTCACTTTGAAATTTCATTTCCAGAACGCTTTAATTGGGGAAAATAACGTTTCAGTTGGAAAAACTCCTTCCACACTTCTGGTGATCAAACACGAATTCTGAAACCATCCGTCAAGACTGTGCACCGGAAGTTGCTTGGTCGGCAAGTCAGCGCTTTGCCTTTAACGCGGGCAAGTATCGGGCAGATGGACGGAAGTGGCGATTTCAGAATTAAGCTGACACTGATTTGATGAACTGAAAGAATTCATCGAAAAGATTGGGAAAGGACGAATGGCACATCATTTTGCTCCGGTCTGAAGGTACCGTTGCAATTATGGATTTCCCTGGAGAAGACGGGTCATGTAGAACAGGCGTTGGTTGGGCGAAGGCAGTCTGGCGTAAATGTGCTGATGTCTTATCAGTCTTGATGTGTGTTGTCGTCCCGAGGATTCTGGCTTCAAAGAACCACAGGAAAGTCTATAAATAAAAGAATTCCCCGCGGATAATGTGCTTGAACTTGGCCGGATTTGTATTTTCGGGCGTGACACTGAAGGAAAGTTCGAAACCATTTGCAAGTGTTTGTGACAGCTGTTTCGAATGTGATCCACAGATTGTGTGCTGAATTGCTCTCTGAACAAATGATTGAAAACGTTCTCACCTGCCATGATTCCTGCCAAGATCAAACTTGGCTTGTGAACACCTAAGATGCAAGAATGGATTTGGACGTGAATTAGCGGTCCTTGGGGTAACTCAACAAGCGTGAACCAACACCTCCTGCCTTTGCCAGCAGAGGGTACACCACACAGAGAGGATGACCAAAGATTTTGTTGGAGCTGAAAGCACTGACACTCCAGTACATTCTTGCACTTGCAGGCAGCGAATAAATCACTCTTTTTGGGATGTAGGGCAGTGTCCTTTGGCTTCACTCTCTGGCCAAAGATGACACGACCGTGCCAGAAAACGCATGACGACCTTTTATGCTTTTCACAAGTGCTGGCCAAGTTTTGTGAGCAGATGAGAGATTTGCAAATGTTTCCGTCTTCACTTGCGTGTCTGGAAAAAGATCTAACCTGTGCTGAGCAAACTTTGATCATCAAAATGCCAAAGGCAACAAGTCTGGGTCGCCGTTTTTTGCTGGTCTTCATGTTCACTTCAATGTTTAGGGCCTAATGAATGTAGCAAAGAAGTAATGCTGCCTCTGTTTGTTGGCCGTTAAGTCTTGCCAATCATTTATTCAGGAGCACCACGCCGGTAGGCACTTTTTGGCTCAGGTGTGACCTCAAGCTGTGGAGCAAGGGTCATCGCTGCTTTCTGTTGGCTGCCTAAGTTGTCACGGTACCTCACAGCCGAGCTGAAGACTGCCTAGTCCTGGTCGCATCACCATGCAACCGCAGTCAGATTGCCTTCAGATTACATGTGGGCCCGTGTATGGCTCTGATTTAGGAAAATGAAGAGGACAATAGTGCCTGTCACGTACGTTGCTTTCTGAGCTGCAGTCACTGACACCATGGTCGGCATATTTATCCTGTCCACAGTGAGGCTCTGGCATTGCGACCAGAAGTCCGGTGGTCCACTGCTGCAGTTAGGTGTTCACCAACTCTGCTTACAAATGAAAGCCTTTGTTAAGACGGAGGTGTTAAACGAAAACCTAATTGCCGTTCCTTAATCACGGTTTCCATTCGACTCATTGCGAACACCGTCAACATTGTTTGGAAAAAGGCTTTTGTAAAGATGCTTTGGAAAAGAGATGTTCTTAACGGATGCCTCAGAAGTGCAAACTGATGTGATGCAGAACGTGACTTGAAATGCATTGAAAATACAGTTTCTCAATGGAATGAAACCAAATGAAATGGAAGCTGTTCAGAAGAATGCGAAGAAAGAGAACTTAAACCTTGCGGTAGCTCACATTCAGTCATGTTTGAATCAACAAAATTCATGTGAGTATTTTTCTGATCATTTGAATATTTCCAAGTAGTTTGCTCTCGGAGGCGCTCAGATCCCGCAATCTGTTCAAATGTGTTCCAACTCAGACTGTTTTGCTGTGGGAAGCATCTTAAATTCTTGTCATCTTCTGCAAATGTTGTTGCCATGTTTGTGCGCACAATTCCGTAAACGAAAGGCTTTGGGTTGTTTGCTCCGTGGATCACCAATTATTCTGCGACAGGTCTGTCTCTTGCTCATTCAGACCTGTTCTGGTTTCCGCCAAAACAGATAGTGCTTCGGGCAAAGGAGAGGATTCAGACTTCAGGCCACAAGCTCTCAGGTTCCACTCGTCCAGGAGATTGGCTCGGTCTTGTTCGTGCTAATTTAGCTTGTCAGCCATTTTGGCACGCTCCAAAACAAACAGGCCTTCACACTCCAAACTTTATTGGAAATGAGACGTCAGAAAATGCTCTTGTGGATCCTGGGGGTCGGAGCTTTGCAAGTGAAACGCATCTTGGGAAGTGTTCTCGTTTGCAGTGCGTGTGGAAAAGCGAACGCAAGAATACGAACGCGTCTTTTCATGGATGGCGAGCAGTCCGTTGTGGCACTTCCGACTGGGCTCCCTGGCACACCCCATTCAATCGCCCCATGGTACACCTTACATTTTCTTTACCTGAAATGCCAGCCAGGAGGGTCAAATGCAAACCTCAGATGGCACCGCCCTGCCATTTCATTTGTGGCCCAACTGTTTTGTTCAGGCATTCAGGACATTGACATCTGCCCCAGTTGCTCCGTGCATTTCATGTAGCAGGTAACCAGTGAGAATCTGTCAGTCACTTTCATCAACTTTGACAGTAGAGCTACTATCGGAGATGATGATGAGACACTGCGGTGGGGGGGGGGGTTGATGCAGGTTGCCATGTGATACGACACGCCGGTATGAAGGAGGCGCCAAAACTGGCAGGCGCATCAGCCTGGATGTAAAGAGGCTCTGCAACTTGGCAGTCGCAAATGGGAGAGAAGCCCGGAAATACCAGAAACACCAGAGCATAATCCCTTGTCGGTTTGGTTGTTCAGATGATTAAGATGTGTCGCACTGCAGTTGAGCAGTGGATGGATACTGCAGGTTAATACGCAGAGAAAAAGAGCAATTCCTGGAAACAGATCCTGGTGTGGGTTATTGCAAGTCGAAGCAATCTCCTGAGAGACTCCCAAATCTAACTCCCTCTCTCCAAACCTGTTTTACAGAAAACGACCAGCCATATTTTTACTCGCGTGACGTGACGTGTTCGCTGACTCTGCTGAATGATCTGATCCCCAACTCAGGGTCGTTGCGGCTCATCATGTGACAAGCCCTGCAAGCTTGTTTCCAGATAATCAGCTTTGATTAAATCTGTGATTTAGGAATCAGCAATATCACTCGTAAACGTAAGGGATCGTCATTTCACAAACGTCTCTTCACTGGTACAATTGTTCAGCTTGCGTTCCTCACCTGATGCAACAGATACGAAGAAGTAGCTTGGGAGCTCTGCTTGGAGTTGCCGATGAGAAAAAGGAACCGCGACGCGGTGGATGCATAAAGAGGATGACTGAGGTCACTGATGCGGAAAAGGAAGGCAAAGATTTTGGTGTTCCCAAGTAGGTTTTCTTCTTCAACTAATTATTTTCCTCGCAAATTTCAAATTCACTTTGCTAGGTCTGCCACCGTTGGGAACATTTGAAATCACAGCGGTATGAGTAGGCTTGGAAGAGTCTTTCAGAATTTGTCTGAAGAGGTTCATTGCCAAAAGATTCTAAAAGGATGAAGAGTTTTGGAATCATTGTTCAAGTAGCTTGATCCTTGCAAATTGCCGTCGACGTTTTCCGCAACACGGTTCTGCCAATCATTTGCCGCTGATTTTGGGCAGATCCAAGAACGCAGGTTGCAGAAGGCGAAGCTGACTTTGCCTCATTGTCTGCCTCTCAATGGGCCACAGGCTGATGGGACTGCCTGGGAAGAATGCTTTGCGAGGATTTTATGGGCTTTTTTGTGTGTTTTCCCTTGCACATTTACCTCCAGCAGATTGCTCTCTGGTTAATTGGGGGAGTGTGGGTTCCCGTCAGCAACGCTATAACCTCGCCAGAAGATGACATGAAGCTTCTCGTTTGTTGCTGGAGTGCCAATGCTCGGGGTTTCATGAACGTCTCTGCCTTTCCGGGCTAAATCTGCAGCATAATTTTGTGTTCAACCAGTTCTGGTTGCAGTGTAGGTCATGAGTCTTGAATGTCACGTTGCGGAAATGAAAATGGATCTTGCACGACTGAACATCCGACTTTTGCAACCGTAGACCCTGAGAAAAGTTGTAACATCCAGTGTGGTGAAGAGATTTTGGCTTCCGACTTGAGGTGGGACGCCAGCTGTTCTACTGGGGTCGGGAGTTCACACGTTCTGTATTCCTGTATTCTGTGGGCCTACTTATTTACAGGACTTGGATGAGCTGTCGTTGCATTGACTGGTCAGTGTCTGAGAGTCTGAAGGGCTTGAAGCCTGCGGATATTTACCCTTGTCCATTTCTGTTTGCAAAGCGTCAACCCCCCCCCCCCCCATGAAAACGGCAGAATTTGCGTTGGGTGAAGAAACGGGGGGCATTGGTTTTGTTGGCAAGTTGGACGTCTGTTGGTCAAAACATTCCTGGCAGAAAAACAAATCATGGAAAACTGCAATTGATTGCAGAAAATCAGATCACGGAAAATAGCAATTGACAACAGATTACGTGATGGTTGTTCACATCCTGCATGGCACTCGAGAGAAATTATTTGTAAAAAGGAAACCTGTCAATGTGCTTCCTCCGTCCACTTGCGCATGCCGTGTGTTGGTCAGCTTAGTTACCAAGTACGTCGCCTGGGCAATATTTGTTGTGAAGTAGTGCTTCCTTTCACGAGACAGCTTCGAAGAGTAATTTCCTGTCAGATAGTGCCAAAAAGTCCAAAATAAACAGATCTCGGAATGAAAACTGACCACTCTGAGGTGTTTGAGTGATGCAGTGTGCAATTTTTAGGACAGCTTCAGAAAGCTGATGTGCAGTACCATGTTGGGTTGTGTGTCACATTTGCAGAATCAGACCTGGTGCAGAATCATGCATGCGTTGGTTTTGTTTAGCAAACGATGTTGTTTTGAGGTTGCCCAAAAAAAGCTTGAGAAAAGGCCAAGCTGGGAACATGTGTGCGACAACGGAACCAAGAGAAGTCTTGCACCTTGTGATTTCTGCAATATAAATAACGAAAAGAAAAGAGGTCGACTGCCCTCCACTCTAATCTATCTCCTCCCCCACTCCATGATTTGTTATTGGGGCATTGACGACCCAAGAAATTGTACGAAATTTGCTCTTTTTCTGGGGTAATTTGTGTGGGGTCCAATGGACACAGGGAACACAATCGAATCGCTGACAAAGGTCCGTTGTTTTAGGCCGCGCAACAGAGGGTGATTGTGCCCCATAACCTCTTCCCCAAATGCACTACACTGCTTGCGAATTGCTTTGCGCTTCAGCGTTAATGAAGAAAACGGATTGTGTGGTCAAAAAGAGAGTACGAATGTTCAAGAAAAAAACTACCGCACTTTGTCTCTTAGCCACTCGTATGCAGGTGTTCCGCACTGGACGCTTTTTGAGCGAAGTGCATCAGCTTCGAGTGGCAGAAAAGCTGTGTGTTTACCCTTTGAGAGATTCATCCCACTCACCTCTCCCACAGCTGTCAGCGGTTTTGGTCAACCAGACGTAATGGTTGCGATGGCGCAGTGACCTTTGTTGGATTGTTTTCTCGTTTCTGATCACCAGCCCCTCCCAAAAGATGAAAAGACGTGGCAAGAGTATTGTTTCCATAGTAACAAGGGATGCCTGCATAAGGGATGAGCTGCCGCGTGAGAGAAAAAGAGAAAAGACTCCCCAGTGTCAATCTATACTGAAGCAGCTACCACAATGCGCCGTAGGTGTCACCAAGCAGCTACATTTGTATGTACGAGGGTCGGTCGCTTTATTAGTGCCATTTTCTGACGGTATTAATAGGTAAACGTACTGAGGTTGACAGCAGTCTCATTGGGCTGCATTGCAAAGTCTTTTCGTCGTCTTTAGTCTCAAGCTGTGAAGGTGAAGGTACTGCGAAACGTGTGGGTGGTGGTGACTGATCAAGGAATTAGATCCAGGTAATCACTGCCGATCGGAGAAGAGATTTAGATTCAACGAGTCGCAAACCAAGCTGGATGATCTGCAGAGCCATTATGAGAGGCTTGTCATAATCACATTAACGACGTTGGACGATTACAGCAGACTATACTACGCAGTTTCAGCGGCAGCAACACGCCACCAAAATAGTTAAAGCGGTTAATCTGCAACAACGTCCTGCCCAACCTGTTGTTAAAAGCTGACTGCACCAAGACGCCTTGTTGATCATATTTTTTCCGTTAAACTGGCAAGTTCGTTGACGGGGAATCAAACATGGGCAAAGAAATGTTGCACAATGAAGAGGAGCCAGCATCCTCGGACCCTCCAGCCGCGAGCAAAGGAGGCACAAGGTAACATATCTTGCAGGATGGTTTCTTGTCCTTTCTTGTTGTGCATTAGCTGCGGGTCGTGGACATCTAACAGCTGGCCAAACGTGGCAACTTCAGTCATTTGCAGTGTTATGGCAACCGGTCAAGTAATACTTTTGGTTGTGCAGTCTTTGTTTTAAGTGTCTGACTTTGGTGCAGCTGTATTAACATCTGCATAGCCAGATTCAGTGCGCAAATATCGAGTGGCAAGTAAGATCTTTTGTAATTGAAAAAAATTTGAGGTGAATTAATACTGCAGAAACTTTGTGAACATGTATTTGAAATGAAACAGAAATCAGAAGTCGCTCGAATTTGAACTGAGTCTGAAGACAAGTACAATTCACACAGACTTCAAAGTAGAAAATGGAGATCACGTCACACAAAGTTGAAAATTATTTTTCTTTCAATGTTTTGCGCTGCGGCATGTTTACCTTCATTTCATCTGGGCTGTTTGTGCAAAACTGGCGTCTTTGTGACCGTCCAGAGCAGAGTGACACAAAATCTCGTTTTGAGTGTGGCCAGAGTTGTTTCGGCGACATGTCTGTTGTCCCAGATGTTGCGAAGTTACCTCTTGGTTGTCGCAAAAGTTCTTTGCGTTCCATGTTTAAGCCCGCAGCATGAGCTTACTCGGTGCGAAGCGTGCTTCGGGTAATCACCACGGTGTATGTCTGTATGTCTGAGAAATGGATTCAAACAGGGGGGGGTATTTGAATCCAATATTTTTCCAGCC
>JAAUYG010101185.1_pt1 | contig 11088 bp, 14 predicted proteins | sample 7278091 | NCBI WGS metagenome assembly JAAUYG01 (sample SAMN14350201, study PRJNA611818) | marine sediment metagenome | isolation source: surface marine sediment (0.6m) | place: French Polynesia: Moorea | collected 2018-08
GTTTGACTTTATGTTTTGTTAACCAGCTCGTTTCAAAAAAAACCCCAAAAAACCAAAAAACACACGAACGATCTCGCGTGTCAAAACAATATTGCCGCTGAAACCTTTCTGCGTAGACTAAAACCAAAATGAAGACAAAGGCAGCAAGCACTATAAGAAATTATGCTTAGTTTGGGCGACAGCTTTACACTCATCAATTTAATTGCCTCATTGGGTTCCCATTGAACTTCAACAATAATGAACTCATTTGCATTTTGAGTTCCTGTATTTCTTCACAACAATCGCTTGATTATTGCAATCTGTGGCGAGCATGACTCTGTCAATAGATCAGTGATCGACCCGAGCCAGACCGAACTGATTTGTATGAATTACACACCTCATGGGATATGCTTCCTGTCTTTTGTTGCTGTTGCAAATGGTATCAATTACGCAAAATGCAGGAAATACAGTCTGAACGAACTAATTTTGCAGCAATTCCTCTCAGATTTCTTGCCGTCAAGTGTACGTTTTTCCTGTTCTTGGAAGCACTTGGCAAACTTTTCTTGTGCATGAGAAAATCAGAAACTTTGAAAAAAGTAAAAGGGGGATTTTTTTTATTTTGACATGTTCATCCTAACTTTTTTTTCTGTCCGCAGTATCTATCTGTCTTGCCACAAATCTTTCGTGGCCTGATGTCGCTGGTAATGAAAAAGTGACACCGACTGAGGATTTTGTGGGCAATTGAGTATAATGTTCCTCTCTGTGGAGAGAACCGAGTGTTAAGGACACTTAATTACATCATTCACAATTCAATTACCTCTTTATTAGGCCTGATAAAGTCCTATTTGCATCTAAATAGAAGAACTCTGCAGCAATATGACGTAGAAGATTTAGCATCCAGTGGAAATCATAAGCTCTGAAAGGTAGTCAATTTGGAATGGATTAGAGTCAATGAGTTTCTAAAGCTGCGGGTTGAAAGATGCTGATGAAGAGATTGCGTTTCAATTATGCTTGCAGTCGACACAACCAAGCAAATATCTTCTGAGGCCCTCAGTTGTGTTGTGTGCCCTCAGTGTGGAGAAAACAAAACGATGAACCTTCAAATAACTCGTTTTTATTCCACAGCAAACAGTTCCCCCTTTACATCCTTGTCAGTTGTGTGCGTCCGCACAACTTAGAGATGACGCTTCGACTCTTCGCGTGGTTCGTCCAGTCTGTCCAGTTTTGTTGGAAGTGTCGTTTCGTCTCTCCACAATATCGCCCCAGCCTTCTCAGAGGCCCGCACGCTCCACCGACACTGTGTGTATGGATGCGGCCTGAGAGAACCACAGAAAAGTAGCTACCAGCTTCAATTGCACCTTTCCAAAAAATTGTTGGGGTGAAGGCATTTTGTCGAATATTTTGTGCTGGGGTCAATCCAGAAATCCAGATGACCCTGATGACAGGAACTGAAACTTGAAACCTGAACGCTTGTTGTGTTCGCTCCCCTTTCACCAGCATGCGTCTTCTTTTGGGTTTGTTTTTCAACGCCCCCAACAAACAAGTCTGGAGTGTTAAATTCAACGGTAGACCTTTCGTTGGATCAGGGGTGCCTCACAAAATTCTCTGAGGTGACGGCCATGAAAACAACTGCACCTAACAATTGTGATCCGGTGGGATAACAGGGTTGAAACTATACCCAGAACTAATGGTGCCCACAGACAAAAAGAAAAAATCTGAGTCAGAAAGAAAAAAGCTCAAATGATTGGCAGCATTGTGTCGCGCCTTGCTGCACCCACATTTGGAAGTTGGATTTGGAAAAAGGAAAGGACGTGTATTGGGAACTAACAGGTGCATTGGTTTGGCAGTTTGGCATGCTTGGTTTTAGGGACCGTGAAAATATTTTTGACCAGAATCAGATTTTTTTTTTCGGTCAAAATGAACAGTGCTTGAAATTGCACGAGCTGCCCTGAAAGTCACAAAACACCAAACACAAAAAACAGCAAACTACAGCTACTTCCCTGCGAAAACGGTGATTGAACCTCCATGGCAGTAAGCGGGCTGGGCACTGCAGGCAAATATTCTGCCACTACAAGAGTTACAGATAGTGCCTGACCATAACAAGGGCGCTTATCAGCGTGATCATTGCCTGATTTCTGCTTGTGTGTTAGGTGTCTCGTAATCAAGGTAAGAGAATCATTGGATTGACAATGGTCATGGTGGGGGTGGGGGGTCGTGTCTATGACAACGACGATAACGACCACAATAACAACGACCGCAACTCGCAGGTCACTCCGCTTTGGCAACAGCGCGACCTAAAAAGTAACGAAACACTCAAAAAGAAAACAGTGATTTAGGCCTATCGAGAAACCGAAAAGAATCCTGTTCCATGAACGAGAAAAAAATAACATGAAATGATGCAGAAACAAAGAGCAAAGACTTTCTGATGACTTTCCCCCACCTTTGTTATTGCCCCCAAAAGCAAAGCTGTGTTCACATGGTGTTTTGCCTCACAGCCAAGAGAAACCACTTACGGTAATTGGTGTAAGTCCTTTGCGCAATTTGCTTGATGGAGATTTGTTTGCCGAAACCGGATTTTTCAAAGAATGTGAATGTTCACGTGCCATTTAGTCATGCAACGACAGAGAACGACTGTTGCGCTAAATGCATTGACTTTGAAGTGTTTACGTTGACAAAACAACTGTGTGATGTGATCCAGGGAAAATGAACTTTTGCAGACAAGGCAACCCGCCACTCACAAAACAACTTGCCAGTATTCGTGATCTGTGGACCTTGGGGCCATTGTGCCTTGAGAGGGGACAACTATCTGATCGTCCAAAGGTGATGAAAAAAAGAAAACTTTGGCCATCAATGTTGGACTGGAACCTTTTGACGTCTGGAGGAAGTAATAAAATTGACTGACCCCTTCTTTTTCACCTTTTCCAGGAAGAAGTGGCGTTCGTACAGTATGGGACTGAAGATCCACACGTCTGAGTTCCAATCCCGACGCTCTGGGAAAACTGCACTGCTAGCTTACACCATGATGAATGAGAAAAGTGGCAAGAACGGGAGGATAAAGATTGTAAATAGCAATGGTTCAAACTACTCGTGGGACAACTTCCCTTGGGGTTATGTCCAAAGGGGTCACGATATAAATGGATGAACCCAAACGCAAACCCAAGTGGAGACCACGTAAAGGGAGGGCGAATGTACAAAACATTACATCCTGCAGGGGCTTTCAGTCGCCCAACAAGGTACCGGTAGAACCCCTGAGGGGTGAGAGAAAATGATGGTACCACTGTTGAAGGCGAATCCACCGAGGCAGGCTCCGTTTTTTGATGTCAAGCAAATTTTTACATTTTGTGCATGATTGTGGAAATGTATGGGTGACAGAAGCTGCTGTTGTAGGCCTGGAGTGGGTGGCACTTTTGGTTGGGAGGCAATTTTGGTGGGAAAAGGGAGGAACTTTTGGTTGGGGTGACATAGCTGTGGGGGCATATTTGGGAAGAGGTGCACATTTGTGAGGCAGGTGGTGTTCCAGTATCGACTGGAAAACCTTATGACCAATCAGCAGTTGCTGATTGCTGACTGATTGGCTTTCAGATGGCCTTGTCTGTACATGGATTGCACATTTCACAGTGCAATGTTTTAGCATTGTGTCATGCCTTGCTTCACCCACAGCAACAAGTTCATCTTCACTTATTTGCAATCCTAATCTATCACTCTCCCATCACAAATGAGTTTTTTGGTATCTTAATTAATATCCTATTTAAGTTCATCTTCACTTGCAATCCATTACTCTGCCATCACAATATAGAATAGGGGCTGCTTTATTAGATTCTGGCTACCTGAAGTGGAGAAAAAGTGGAAGTTTGGCATAACCTTTTGAATTCAGCTGTGTTGAGTTGGCAGGGGGGTGGGGGTGTGATCAATTCAATGCAGGGGGTCCTGCCATGGATGGACAGATAGACAACTGGACCAATGGACAGACAGACTACATGGCAGAGAGACATGTAGAGTCACTCCTTGCAAGCTGCAAGGTGCTACTAAAAAGCTACAAAAGCTGAAAGAGGGGAAGGGGTCAACACCCTGGGTGCCCATTCCTCCAGTGGTCACTGGAGAAGAGATCAGTCTTGCTGATGGCTAGCACCTTGGTACAGGAGGGGAAAAAGCAAGACAAATTGTTAATTCCAAGAGACTTGGAATGACTGGTGAGTTTCTCAGCAAATGCTGAGGTAGGGGATTGACAAGAACATCAGTCCTCATAAGGGCAACTGTGAAGCCCAGTTGTCAGCAAAGGCTGATGGAATACTGAGGCAAAATATCTTTCAAATGGCATTTGAGACTGGCCAACTGTAGAAACTATCAGTTGCCATGTAATCAGCAAGTGCTGAGAGATCATGCCTATCAACTATATACCCACAATATGGACACACTGGAGGGAGATAGCCAGGTACCAGCAATGAGTGGAACAAAGGTCAGTGTGACCAAAATAGCACAAGCTGGTGAGGCACCCACCTGGGGTGTCACCAGGAAGAAAGGAAGGCAATACTGTGTGACAAAAACAGCACCTGTTGGAGCTGAGGTCAGTGGAGGACCCCTGGAGGAAATGTGCCAAGTGCAGACTGGTAAAGGATCCAGTGCAGACTATCAAATACCCATGATGCCACAAAAAGTAGAAGCCCCATCAGTAAATGCTGATGAGAGCCAATTAAAACAGATATGGAAATACACAGTGCATGCCAGACAGCATGTTCTGGCAAAGACCAGTGCATACAGAAAATACTGGACCTGGCCAGAATGGCCTACTCACAGTAAAAGCTGATGGAACCATCAGAAATGACCAACAGCAACAAGGCAGGTGTCCCAACACCAAGCCAAGTCCCCTAACTGAGCCAAGGGGTAAGAATTCAGTGGCAATTTTTTTCTTTACATCATATAGGCAAGCAAGCAAGCCATAGTTTTGTTTTGCCCTTTATGCACACAGTAAACAAACAGTACAATAAGTTAGCTAACCTAGTGAGATTTTGTTTTTTGGCAAGGCAAATATTTTTGAGCCCAGTATCAAGTGAGCCATTGTTTTAGAAGCTTCTGGAAACCTTCATATCTATGGTATATTCTGCCCACTTGCTCTGTGAATCAAACAACTCCAGATCCACAAAAATAAAACTTAAAAACAATGATTTGAGTGCTATATAATACAATGTTAAAATTGGTTTATTCAAACCTTCCTTCTCTGCACAATTTATGAGAGTGTCCTTTGATGAGGCAGGGTGTTCCATGAACTGAGCCTCTTGGGGTATTTGAGCAACTCACATTTCTTTGGTTCCAGGCAATTTGCTTTATTTTTCTTCAAAATGTTGCTTGCAGTGACAAAAAGGATATCAATGATTTTCCTAAACTTTGTGAAAACAGCCATTTCTTTGATTGAACTAAAAGTAGCTTGGTTGAAGGAGTCCCCCCTTCTTGGAACACTTTTTGTTCAACTGAGCCAAGCATTTTCAGATCAATCTCTGTGAAACAAACATCTGTTATGTCTGAAAAAGAAAAAAAAGTTTTGGGTTTGTTTATTTGGAATGTTTTTCACTTTTTGACACATTCTTGCACTTCATGAAACCCAGAGGGTTGCTGGGCAGGGAATACAAAATGATTTATCAAGTGAACCAAGTTAGCCAAAACAGGGCTTCATGTTTTTTCCATCAATACAAATTCTGAACAAAAGGGAGCAAAATTCCACAAAAACTTATGATCTGCAACTTTTCTTTGAACATTGATTCACTTGAAAATGTTTCCTTGCTTTGTTTTCAAATCTCAATTCTCAAGACAGGGTCTTTGGCTCATAAAATCTTCAAACCCATCTGGATGGGTTCAAACCCAGAAAGATGGTTTTGACTTTTAATTTCAAAACTTTTCAACAAGGAGTGGTTTTACAAAATTGCAAACAAGCTGCAAAAGTTTAGGAATTTTAGCAACTGTGGGACATTTTCAAATTTTTTTTTAACACACAAGGCAATTTTTTTGCTGAGTTTCCAAGGAGCTCAAATTTGAGCTATTTTGGAATATTTCAAAATTGAATAAATAAGCATTGGGCATAACTCAATTCTTCTTTCTCCCATTCTTTTTGTGGCCATAAAGTAAATTTTATTAGCTGAACAAAAGATTTAAAACTCAAAATGTTTTAATTGTACACCTTTTACTGTAAATCTGTTTTTGTTGTGAGGTGGAAAAAAGGGTCATTTTCATCCTTATTTCTTTTGTCTTTCTATGCATCTTGGATCTAAATGTTTCTTACATTGATGAAACTGAATATTGTCAGCTCAGTTCAAGATGTTTTTCTGAAAGTTTTATGTGATTTTTTCCTCATTTGGTCTCTGCCCAGTGGAGGACTCAAAACCTGTCTGGATGGGGTCATAAACCCACCCACTTATGAACCCATCCAGCTGGGTTTTTTTTCAGTGATCACCACAAACCCAACTGATTAGGTCTCTTGGAGATTACTGAAACAGAAGACTTGGGAAGTGCTCACCAACTTAAGTTTTCAAAGGCCCCAACAGCTTTTGTGTTGTACCAAGATTCATCATGTGAACACAAATACTCCTGTACTTGCCAGGGGGTGCCAAAAATCAGAAGGGCATGCATGTGGTGTTGTGGACAAGGCACACTTTTGTGACACCTCTTGATCCTCCTGAGCTTTTGATTGGCCAGCACAGTAAAGTGACATCCAGTGAGCATCAGTTGTACTTGAGACCTTGTAGATCTACAGAGAGGATGTGTTATAATACACCTCTGAAAATCAAATCTTTCTTATTTCTTACTTGCCTCTCATGAATTATGGTACACATGACTGTAATGATGCACATTCACTTGAGAGAGCAGACATCGCGTTCTCCAGTGTCTCTCTTTTTTGTTGAGTCCAAACTTAAAACTGCAGTCTGCTCTGCAAGCGTCAAGCAAAAAGAACACATGTATATATATATGTGAGACCACGTTCTTCCCCTTGCAGTGTGTGCACATCCTGTCATTACAGTAATTGATATCCACATTATTCTCACAAAAACCATACATAAGTCACAACAGTAAATGTAGCTCAGACAAAAGACTTCTCCCCGGAGGAATGTAATTCATGGGAATCAGTACCTGGAGCTGATTATGGATCTATTCAACGAGTCATGTTCCATCACAGATTTACACAATCAACTGAATTTGTCAGATGAATGGAACAGTCCTTCGCGCAAATGAGCTGAGAATAATTTTACCACCAAAGAGAATTCTATTTTTTTTGGCGAAACGAATCAGCTCCTTCATCAAAATAATTTCGAAGATCTATCCCTCTACTGGTTCAGATTCTGCCCAAAACATCAAGTTCAACTCTAATGCTGCTCTAAGCTGTCATTTGGACTTTCCTTTACAAAAGGTTTTTGCCTCTCAACGCTAGAGCGCTAAGAATGCAAATGGGATCACAGGAAACTGTAGATTATTTCAGCCGCAGCAGTGGAGAAAAAGCTCCAGTTCGTGTAGTTTTATTTCTTTTGATTTCTTTTCCTCACTACAAAGAGAAGAAGCGACGCTCAATAACGCCGAGCAATAATGACCTCTAATTTGAGGGTAAATTTGCGTTATTAATGCAAGTTAATCCTGGATGATTGGATCGTTTCTCGCTGAAGAAATTACTTCCGAGCTGGGACTTTTTCTGTGAAGCTGTTATAAATCTCATCTGGATGATTGTAGTGCGATGCGTTAATAATAGCGATCAGTGTCAAGTAACAAAGTGGAAGGCCTCCGACTGCCTTCAATTACTGCTTTTCACTTTCTGTTGCAGCCCAACTTATTGAGGGGGAAAAGAAAAACATTGCTTCCTGTCTCCTTTGTTCATACCAATGCTTCTTCCGCCGCAGAATTGTTCAAACCAACCACTTTCATTGCCTTGGTGTTTTCAATTGCTTTTGCTGAAAACTTCACCTGTTTCACGAAGTCATTTCGTCTAATCCCTTCCAAATTGACTGTCGCTCCCAGCTTATGATTTCGACAGGATGCTGAATCTTCTGCCTCTTTGTGAGCACAGCTCTTTCTATTTAGATGCAAATCGGACTTTATGAGGCCTAATAAAGAGGTAATTGGATTGTGAATGACACAATTAACGAGTTCTTAACACTCAGTTGTGCTCACAAGAAACCACGTCTTGATTAACGGGACGTTGAGCTTGTGGGCCAGTCCACTGCATCTGCACAATGCTGTCTCTTGTAGTGGACAGGTAAAATCAAAGGAACGACCAAGACAAAATTGAAGAAACATTGGACAGAGAAATCGAGCTTTGCGCGTTTGCTTTCTTTTTTTCTGACGACAGATGTCGCCACGTCCTAGTCAGCCCAATCCATGTAACCCAGGACCCATCAGCGTAGCCTCGCGCGTCACATGATCAGGTAATGTTAGGCCAGGACCCCCAGAACGACAACGACACGTACATGACAACAAGGCGGTCCCGGCTTTCAGCCGCTCGGCCTAAAGTCAGTTTTTCCCACAAGAAAGCAATCATTATGATTCGAAAAAAAGTCTTTATTGACAAATGCCACACTTTCACACGATTTGTGCCTTTTTATCTTGGTTCAATTTCCCTGGTGAAGATTCTCTTCCAGTTTCATTGTTTTAAGAGAGGTTTCGGACAAGGCGGAAAACAAACCACATCACCAGCTGCTGATGGTACTTATGAACATCGTTCAAAACAAGACATACCTATTGGACACTTGTGAATGACTCCCATCCCCCCTGTTCCAAGCTTCAGCAAAGAAAATGTTCCTTGTGTTCGACACTTGACGCATTCTATTTTTGCGAGAAACTGTCTGTGCAGTAAATGATGACAAGTGTTGAGTCTGGAATGAGAGACGAAGCCCAGGGCTATATCCGGTCCAGTGCCTCGATGAGAATGATGCTTCCTCCCCGCACCACCTGTACCAATGAAGAAAATGAAATTGTTCACTTTTTGCGGACAAACAATCAGATCTGTTCAGAGCAAAACCGTATATTCTGATTGGCTGAAAAGGGGGGTTTTCAGGGAACACAAAAGTGTTTGTTACCTAGTTTTTTGTTTATTACCTGGCTATATTGTTTGTTACCCAGAAAGTGGGTCTCTCAGCCAGTCAGAACACAGATCAAATGGAATTGCAAATGGAGGCCAAATTATGCCATCACAAACAGCAAAATCTAGATCTTGATGTTTTAAGCGGAAAATATACACAATAAGTTTACTTTTTTGCCTGGATAACATAGTTTTGATTTTCCCTCGGGAGCACAAAGGCCCTTCAGGAAATATACACTCAGGGCACTTTAGGAAAATATATTTTTGCCCCAAACCTGAAGAAAGACGAGTATATTCCTGAAGAAAAATCACAATATTTGCAGTATGTTACCGGGGAAAAGTGGACTTATTGTCTATTTGTTCGCACAGGTCATGTACCCAATCAGCATTCTGCGGAGAAAGGCTTCCACTTTCTTTAGGCCTGTTCGTGTCAAACTGAATTCCGGCCGGTGTCAGTTGTTCCATTGTCCCTTTAATTTGTAAGGGTGTGGGGGAGGGGGAGGGTTTACTAATGACCACATGATCGTGATGGTGTTTGCCACCCCCATCTCCCTGGTTTGTTGGAGTACAAATAACCCCAGAAATCATACGAATTGTCTGGAGTTTTTTTTGTTGGGGGCACAATGACACAGGGAGGCCAATCAAAGCGCTGACACCGGAGTTTAGCTCACGGGCTTTTGATGCCAGGGTGAACGAGAGACTGAATTCTTATGTGGACACTTGCCACCATTCCAATGGTGTGCTGATCGCCTGTTTTTGTCGTTTCCACGCCCTCGTCGATGACAAGGTTCATGAAGGGGTCGAATCCTCGCAAGATGCCAGACACTGACCGGGCTCCATTCAACTTTACTGCGGAAAGGAAAGGAAATCCTGATCAGTGTGACAAAACTTTGTTCCAATTGAAGAACAAATAGCAGCAAAAGAAAATGTGTTCTGTGTAAAATAGCAACACTTACGGTTGATTCTCTTGTCCATATATCTGCAAAATAAGAAAAATAATAAATTACGGAATGAACTGCGCCTTCACGGGCGTCAATTTCGAAGTTGTGACACAGAGTTCCCCCTGTTATCGTTCCACTAGACATCCTGTTTATGTACTGAGTTTCTGTGGTGAAACTAGATCTATATACGAACGGCAGGGGATTCAAGGCCTGTGGCCTCGTGCAAGAAACTTTCTGTATACAGTTCGAAGATTCAAATCTGTTTATCTCAATGCCATATGTGCAGTTTGATTTAGTGCTCCCGAAGATTAAAAGATTTTTTGTTACTCCCGAATTACACATAAACCGGAGAGCGATAATAGAGAACAAACGAACAAGACCCGAAATTTGGAGGAAATACGCCGTCTGTGTGTACCACCTTCGACAAGTGCCGAGAAAATAGTTGAATCAAGTTACTTACTTCTTCAATTCTGGAGGATGCGCTTTACTCATGACGATATTTTGAGATTTTACAACGTTAAAACACCGACTCCTAAACAATTTCTCCAAACTGCGTTAAAAATTTACCTTGAGCGCAAACAATTTTTTTTTTTTCTATTATGTGCAAAAAAAAAAAGAGAAAAAAAATCCAAAATAGATCTAGATCTATTTCCAGTATATTCATCATAATCCTACAAAAACAATATTTTTGCAATTAGATCTAGATGTTGATGAGAGATAAAACCCCCAAAACATCCTCAAAATGTAAATTTGCAGCGGCGTCACTGCAGTTGAAAAGGGCGGGAAATCGGTGTGTTGTTTTTACTTGTGTTTTGTGTTTTCCCTCTGTGTTTTACACACATCTCTGTTTTGTGTTTACTATTTTTAATAACAGTATAATGTCCCTGTCAAAGTTTCCATTTTCTGTCCAATGTGCCACAAATATGTCTGATGTGCACTTTTTTTGTCTGATGCACCATTTTTTGTCTGATGTGCCTGGACAATATTTCTGTGACACTTATAGTCATGTGATCATATATGGCTGCAGAGGCTGGAGGGAAACACAAATTTGGAAAAATGTCCAAAAACATGGATTTGGACTCTTCTGTGTTTTCTACTCAGATGTCAGATGAAAAC
>JAAUYG010171429.1_pt1 | contig 11088 bp, 12 predicted proteins | sample 7278091 | NCBI WGS metagenome assembly JAAUYG01 (sample SAMN14350201, study PRJNA611818) | marine sediment metagenome | isolation source: surface marine sediment (0.6m) | place: French Polynesia: Moorea | collected 2018-08
CACCCCCCCCCCCCCCCCCCCCCCCCCCCCCCCCCCCCCCCCCCCCCCCCCCCCCCCCCCCCCCCCCCCCCCGCGCGCCCCGCACCGGGTCTTCGTCTCACCACCAATTTGCAATGGTGCAGGGATTGCAGAACAGAACTTTTCGTCACCGGTGATGTCTGTGGATTCATCAAAAATGTCAGAACTTTTTCTGACCGTGAAGTCCAATTATTTCGGCCCCTGTCAGATCTCCTACACCAAATGAGTTTTTTGAAAACACTGAGCAAGCGAGAACTGTCAGCTGCTTCGGCAACACAGGGTGAAAGGAAGAGATATGCGAGTTGTGCATTCTCACATGGACACAGGGTGGAGTGGAGTTCATTGCCAGGAAGGCACAAGTGAAAAGCACATCGCGCTGTCCAGCTCTACACAGCGCGACGAAAAGAAACTGAGACACATTTGGATCAGTTGCAAACAGATAGAGCATTGTCTTTGCAGAGACACCACACCAACTGTGTCGAAAATGTCAAATTTGTGATGCAGATTCTTTTTGTGTTGTGAAAGAACCTTTCCCCCTTTTTGTGGTTTTGTTTCTCTGTGTTCCCTGGTCCGCCTTTTTGTGTCCCAGAGAGACAGTCATGTGACAACAACATCAATTTATTCGCATTTGCAGAGACCGCCATCCCGAGAACACTGAACTCATTTGACTGCAAGTCAATCAGAAAAGAAACAAAAGGATTACTGCCTCTGGCGCTCTGGAAAATAAACCAGCAGTGATCTTTTGTCTTTTTGAATTTAGAAAGAAAGCAAGCCGATCTATTTTGAATGTCCAATAAACTATATAACTCGTCAGGCTTGCTCAGTCGTCATACTCGTGAACTCAAATTATTTTTGTTTCAGTTCGGTTCATCGCACACGGTTCCTGAGAAACCATAATAACAGTCGCAAACGAAACCACTTCCACCGAGCCTGCAGGTTCCTCCATTTACACATGGATTTGAAGAACAGGGACTGTCTGAAACCTCACAGAAATCTCCTGAGAACCCAGTGGGACAAATGCATTCAAAGGCATTCACCACATTTATACACACGCCACCATTTTGGCACCTAAAGCTTAGACATTCATTTATATATATGTCCTCCTCACAGTTTGGTCCTGTAAAACCAGAGGCACATTCACATTTGAAGGCATTCACCATATCTACACAAGAGCCACCATTCTGGCACTCGACGCCAAGGCATTCGTCTATGTTCTGGTCACAGTTACTTCCTGTGTATCCTGGTGCACATTGGCAGCTGTATAGGTCAGAGAACTCCTGCACATTCAGATTGTGTCCAGATCTGGCATCTGGAAGAAAATTTTGAACAGCTTTGCTCCTCTCTCAAGTTGCACAGAAGTTTTCAGGTACTTGCATGAAATTGTGAGCACTTCCTCTTGTTTTTGTTTGTTCTCAGATGTAGAAGGTGTAAAAATTAGCAAGTAGTACTGTCAAAATAGTGCTTTTCTACCGGGGAAGACCAAGATCTTCACTCTTGAGTGAAGGCAAAATGACTTCTTGAAAGAAACAGGACAGGAAAACATGCAAATGATGTTGAAGACATGAACCATGCCCCTGCATGAAATATCCACCAAAGTTCACTTGTGGAACACTTACCCTTCGTGCAAAATGTCGTCGTGGACTCAGAAGCATCCAAAGCATTCTCTTCGGAGAGCGACAGCTTGCAGTTTTCGTCGCTGCCTGGACGGTATTCATACGACAGACATCCGGACTGAAGAGAACACCTACAATGTGAGAGACATCTTGCATTCTTTCCCTCTCAGTCTTTCTTGGCTGTTGTGCACGCTTTGATGGTCCACATGCACTGAAGTGAAAAAGGGAGATTTCTTTGGAACACCGTCAGATTTTGGTGGTGTCAACTGACATAACCAAAAACAAAAGCCGTGGTGCACCAGGCCTGAAGTCGATCCCAAATCCACAGCCAAACTAGCCAAACTAGCCAACCTGACCAATCCCCTTGGGTTTATGATCATCTGAAACTGCTGCTGTGGGGCCCAGGTCTGATCTGAAAAAACTGGATGGACTTTCTCGTCATATTGACTCCATCCTGAAACTCAGGACAATAGTGTTCAAACTCTTTAGGCTTTTCCGCGTTGGCAAGAAACAGCATCAGTCGAGCAACGCACATATTTAGCTTTTCCCCATGAGGCAATGAGCCAGCGCTGAAAAAAAAACCAGTTTCCCAAAACCAAGGTGAGTCGGCCAACGCAGCAAGAGAAGGTGGATAAAAAACCTTCACAAGTTCGTACCTCATTCCGCAGTGAATCAGGGACACGGCGTGGTGAGTGTGCGTCTTGCCTTCATCCTGCAGGGAGAACGCAGGTGTGGTAACCTGAATCTGCTGTCCAGTCCCATTTTTGTTGTCCGGGGTGGAAAGCTGCAGGTCCTGACTGGTACTATTTCCTGTTGCTGCAGTGAAAATCCCAGTGTCTGTATCTGGAGTGGAAAGCTGAGACCCCTGTCCACTCCCAGTCGCTTCTTCTTGAACCACTTGGCTGGCAACTGGACCATCCTGTGTGGTCACCTGATGGTCTTGACCACTCCCATTGTCTGATTCCACCTGACCACTCCCACTGTCGGGGACGGGGACGGGAACAAAACCAAGCTGACCATTGCTGCTTCCTAGCAGAATCAAGTGCAGCAGGACCAACAACACTTTCCCAGCGCTTCTGTTCATGCTTCAAAATTCAAGTGTGGATTCACGAAAAGCCCAGAGCAACTTTGGAACAATAAGCAAAATCCCCTCTACAATTTCGCCCTGCAATGGTCACCAATACTTTTCAGAGTCCAGCCTCTCCCATTGGCCAGCCGTCCCAACAAGTGTCTATTCGCTATGCGCGTTCGGACTGCGACAAAACGATCTCCTGGCACACATCACAGAATTCTCAACAGCATGCACAGGTGATTACAAACTGGCAAAGAACAGAACAACAGAAACGCTTGATTTAGACAAATGGAAAACACAAGAAAGTTGGCTGGAAAAAAAACACAATGAAGGAGAAATCCTGGATATCACTGATTGCTGTTTGTGTTGTTTGGAGGCAATGATTCTTCTGATGAAGAATGGTGACAGAGTTGCACTGTGATTCTGCGCTGAACACACATTTCCAACAGAAAGATACACTTTCTCTTAGACAGTTTATTTGTTGTTCACACTGTCGGATTGGCAAGTTTTGTCAAAAAACGAAAAAACTAGGAATGTTCCTGAGAGCAAACATGAATTAACACAACAAGTGGACTCATTCCTTTTCAGTAGGCAGAAGTTGCATGGAAGTCAGTCACAACCACACTTGGGCATAAGGGATATAGTATACAAATTGCAAACTGTTTGTTGAGGTCACAAAAATGCAGTCAAGCAACAAGATGACAACACTAAAAAAAACACAAACAAGCAAACAAAAAACAAAATGAGAGCTTGCAGTGAAAACAGAACGCAGAACAGGAAAAGTGATTTCTCGGATAAAGTGCTTCCATTACAACATCCTTGAATACCTGAAGACAGTGTTTGTGGATGTACATATCACAGTTTTTGCCTTTGACAGTTTTTTCTGATCTCGGTAGATCTAACATGTTACGATAAACAAGAAACAGTACATGAAAGAGACGCGTTGTGTGGCTCCCCTGGGTTGTTTAGTTGTAACTCGTGGTGTTTATAGTGGGTCTAATCATCCCGAGCGCATCGCTGCTCACGAACTGGCTGGTCCTCATATCTGGGGTGTTCTGCATATTGGGCTTCTGTCTCTTGACCCGCACCAGGCCAGCTGGCGTCGGCTGGGTGTAGTCGTGTATGGGGCTCTCGCCAGTGCTCCTTCTGGACTTTTTCCAGAACATAAACTTGAGAGCAATGTTTGCTTGGGCTTCCAGGCCTTGAATTTTAGATGGTCGCGCAATGTGTATTACATTGTCCCTGCCTTGGGATGAGTCCGCACCTCTACTGTGCCATCCAACATTGACCTGAAATCTTGGGTGCAAAGCGTGGTAGGCCCCGGAAGTGTTGGAGGTACTTGGTTGTGGAACTTCAGTGTCATAAACACCACTGTACCCCATGTGGCCTCCAGTCTCTTGGTGTGTACCAGTCGCAATATGCCCATTTTCCCTCGGCTCTGGATAAGTGTACCCAAGAATGGACATGTTTAATTCTGGATCAGCTGGATGCCCGCGGTTGTCTCTTGAACCAGGACCATCTCTGTTGGGATAGCCACCGTCCTTTGCCCTGCGAGCCCAACTCTGAAAAAAGTGGAACAGACGGCAAATTGATACCTTTCACATGTCAAGTCGAAGCGTTGACACGGGAATATAAAGGCCCAGGATTGCATTTTTGAGCCAAACTCAGAAAAGAAACGTACATATATACAAAACTGAAAATCAGTTTTTGTTAATGAAGGGCCAAAAGGTTGTTTTGGAGAACAAACGAGTTCACCCACACTGGGAATTGTGATGTTGAGGTCTGCCCCATTCTGACCAATCCTGAATCTGGACTTGACTCACCAGGTTTTTGATGATTTGCCGTCTTCTGCAGCAGGCGAAGAGGATGACTGCAGTGAGCAGAAGGAAGGCTGCAGAGCCTGCAGTGAGGTAGGGTACGGGCTCACAACTGAAGACGCCTTCGTACCGAAGGGTGTACGCAACAAGCGACAGGCATCCCGTCCCGATCTCAACCTGCGAACAGACAACAGGAAACGATCATGCAGAGAACAAAAGTTTAGGTCTATCCTTGTACTCTCCCCGACGACTACAGGTGAATTCACATCATCCCTTGCAAGCACATTGGTCTGAGAGCTCAGTTCACAAACTGTCAATAGCAAGTGAAGTTTCTAGGAATCAATCATCATGGCACCAAGGCACCTTTGGGCTCTATCTTGAACTCATTCTGAACTTTGCCCCTATTCCCGATTTACAGTTGACTGCAAATTTAGTTTGTTTCGCAGATAGTAAAACAACGTTCACGTGTATGTTTTTGCTCTGAAAAAAGGATCAAACTGTTGTACCGATACTGTTGTGCTGGCTAGTTCACCGGCTGGGGGAGTACACTCAATCGTGGTGGATGTCACTCTGGGATCTTCACACTCTTTTTCACCGACATACACCGAATACACGTTGTCAGAAAGTCCTTCTGTAAAGTTCTTCCCCTGCACATTTAGAAAGAAAAGTGTACAAATGTTGTTCTGGATTTACGAAAAACTGAGGGGAATGTTTTGGGATGCAGAAGCCGAAATCACTTCGTGTCAGCTGTTCTGTTTTGGGGGAACAGTGGAATGTAGGACCATCTCTGTGGTGGAATTTTCGTTTGGTGACTCTTTGAGGGAGCATCTGCAGGGACATCTGCACCCGTGTGAGGTTGGGTGATTCCGGAGGTGGAGTGAAAATGAGAGGCATACACCTTAGATGCGCAATCGTGAATCTTACTACTGATGAGGGTCAACATAGTCTCTGTTTCAACAGTTGATTTCAAGCGCAGATTCTGGACAGCTTTGTGGATTAACCACTCACCCGGATAAGAATCCGTCCCGTCTTGCACGGCGGGTGTCCGTTCACACGCACTGAGTCCGGATTGCCTTCCATTAGTGGATTCGACTTCACTTTCAAAGAGAAGATTTTCTCTTCTTCTTCCTCTTCTTCCTTGTTGTCCTCATCATCTTCATCACTCTCTTCCTGCTCTCTTGTACCATCATTCTGTGTTACCTCTTCTTCTCGTGTTATTCGCTCCTCGGTTTTGCTGCGACTCACTCCATCCAGAATGAACTCTATGACCACCACCACTTCATCCACATTCAGGCTGCTGCCGGCTCCCTTACAAAAGAGGAACAATGCATTTTTGCAGAAACTAGGCTTGTGATGTCCTTGTGTTCAACAGAACAGTTTTTGGTGATGTGTTTGGTGCTCATTAAGGGGACCCAAGCAACGATAAAAAGCCCAAGTCCACCAGCCTAATCCAACAGCTACAAAATGCCAGAAATTGGCACTGAGCCTCAGGGTAGACTCCCGCACACTTGAAACATTCTTGTCTTTTTCAGCTTCTGTTTTGAAGTGATTGATCTTTCTGTCATTATTGTGTGATCTTGGCACCTATATAAAAAGCGACACCTCTGGACCTCCAAACAAAAAACAAATTTGCTCTGTCCTCAGGCTCAAGTGACCTGTTCTTGTGCTCAAAGTCATTGTTGTGGTTCAGAAAGCAAGATATTTGTTGTTGTGATCACTGCAGGTACAACAAAAACCGCAGCCAAGATTTGACATTGTGCCTTGAATTCAGGGAACAAACAGTACATGTACCGGAGAAGAAGAGGGAAGAGGTTCGAAATCATGGTACTTCAGAGGAAACTTGCACTGGCCCTTGGGTTGCACAGCAGTGGAGCGTTTTCTTCTGTTCTGGACCAGCAGGCCCTCCTCCAGATCAGGCGTGGGACACACAAACTTCGAGGCATCTTCCACAATGCAAGCCTAAAAAACAAAAGCGACATCTCTGCTCAATTTGATTCAATTCACATGGTTTGGTTTTGAACAAAAAATGTTGAAAAGGTGTCTTCTCATTTTCCGTGTCCAGAGCGACACTGAAGCGAGCTGAATTCAGAGAAGTGAGACTTTCTGTTCAATCAGAAAGGTCTTTTTGTCAATGTCGTGCATGCGTTGTTCAACAAGCGAAATGAATGAAATGTTTGGTTCTTTACTCATGGACTCACCACCTGGTTGAAAATCATTTTCAGCTCGCCAGAAGAGTGAATGCCTCACCTGGTAGAAGACCGCCACTCTACCCTGGTAGCTCGCCGTCACCACCATGACGGGCTCTGCGACGCTGTCCACGTTCTTCCCAGACACACTGATGGGTACGCCTCCGCTGTGGGATACAGGTGCAGGTACGGTACAGTGGGGCGTTCCGTGTGTGCTAAATCCAGTGGCGCATGCATGCAGGAGTAGACGCGAGCAAACGGCTAAACGGCTAAGGGGTGTCACAGGGAATGGTCACAGCACAATTGCAAAGTGGTGTCAATCAGTGGTCTTCAGTCACGCGGCCAACCCAGGAATGGGTGAAGAGTGTGCTCAAACAAGGGCCAACCCAGGATAAGGCGTGTTTTTGTCAGGAACAGAACAAGAAGAGACCCTTCTAATAACAATAGAATGTCTCAAAGTGGAACAGGAATGGGAAAGTGCAGTCGACAATTTCTTCAATCCCAAATGACAAATAAACACAAAGAAAGGACCCTAAGGCCCACGGAGCCGTCTTGGTACCAGTTCAAGTTGTCGACCGCCGAGGCGCAAGCCGCTTGCGTTTGTTTCTTTCCGTCATCACTCACTGACCACAGGGTTGAACTTTACCTGACAATGGTTTCCCTGGGGTCGATGTCGTTGATCCTGGGGTTGGGTTTGTACGTGAACTCGCTGCCTGTGTTGTATTCTGGGAAGTGAGTCTCCGGCCAATAGACGAGGATCCTCTGAGCCACGTTCAACAGGGCTTCGTCTGCCAGCCTACCTGTCTCACACACGACACGATTCTCATCCCTGAAAACAAAATCCAGAATACGATGCAGGATGCGGGATTGAGTTAAATGACCCAGTTGTATTAAAAACATGCGTGATTTTGAGCACAAGTGAAAAAGAAATGGGCAAAAAGCGGTGTTTACATTGAGGTTCCAGTGAGTGTTGCACGGCGCTCTGAAAGGCCTCGCACATAAAGAGACGGAACCACAAACACCAGCGCCCAGTTGATCAACAAGTCTCATGAAAATCAAGGCAGCTCCTTGGGTTTTGTAAACAGGACAGAACGTGAACGTAGGATGAATTGAATGCCCAGCCATTTTAACTTTTGAATTGGACAGAATGAATTTTTCCTTGTTTTGCGCTGGCAAAGCGTTTTGCCTTGCTGAAACCCTCCCCGTGTCTTACAGCTGGAACGGTGCACACTCCACGTTGCCGATCTTGATCTGGAATGGTCCTTGCAGCAGAAGGTTTTCTCCGTGTAGCGTCACTCGCGTGCCTGCAGCAAAAGAAGTTTATATCTAGGGTGGGAACATGCAGCAAAGGAAATAGCCAAGATACGAACAAGCGAATGTCAATTTGACTTTATTATGGAGGGAATTCCAAACAGAACCTGACAAGGCTTGCTTTTGTATTTTGAAAAAAGAAGAAGGAACAAACTTGGCGTCATGGGGATCGAAGGAAATCCACAAAAATGGGAAAAGAAGCACAGTGCTAGGTTTTTGCTACCAAGTCGTGAGAAAATCAGAGAAACCACTCACCTCCAGCCTTAGGACCAAACTCCGGCTCAACACCTGAAATTCCGAACTCCTTGCCACCTGTGCAACAAACAAGACAAGTTTCAGAAAAAGTCCCTCTCATGCGGTTTGACGTTGGTCAGTAGCAAGCCGAAATTAGAACTGAAGGTTCACCAACAAGATTGAATTTGAAATCAGGCAGCACGTCCAAATTTGATCCCACAGTTGACTTCTCCGACAACTAACAAAAAACACACCAGTGAGTGAAATCATGAAAGAAACCTCATGTCACACGCATGCAAAGGAAGAGTTTACGCACAGGGTGTGACTGATGGTGTGAAACCAGGGAAGTGACGGTCCAGACCACTGTGCAGCAAGCGCTGTGTGAAGATACATTGCGCGTCCGGATGATCCAGAAGGGTGACCTCCAGATCCGCTATGATGCTTCCGCGTCTGGAAACAGGAAATGAACTGGTCAAGTCGAGACGGGACGAAATTGAATTTCCTCCTCCCCGAAACTGGCCTGTGGCTGCCAACAGTTGGTTATGGCTGCCAGCGTCGAGTTCGCGAAGGGAAGAGGAAGAAGCTATGTTGGAGTGATATCGATAAAGAGGCGAGCTGGGGTTTGCTAAGCTGTGCGTAGCTTCTAGGTGTTGTGTAAAACCCATCTGTATACTTGGGTGTTTATGGTCCTTGGGTACTCTCACACTCCTCACGAGAGTGAGTGTGTGTGTGTATGTGTATGTGTGTGCGTGTGCGTGTCTTTCCAGTTCACGCAAAAAGTTGAACCTGAACATACAAACTCCTGAATGGAGTCTGCTGAGATACCTGAATTCGTTGAGGGTGATTCCACTGAAGTATCTGGCTCCATCCAGCGCATCTCTAAGCTGCAATCACAACATTCAACACGTCAGTGTGACCTGCATTTCCAAATCTGACAAAACTCCTGTTGTCTCTCTGTCTCAAAAACCACTCCCTTTCTTTTTAGTCAGTTGCACGATCAAGAAGACATTGAGGACAGGTCTGTTCTCATTTAGGCCAATGACAAGACGTGTAAAGTGCAAAAGTTGTGATTGGATGGCCTCACCGTGGTTGTGACGTTGTTTTTCTTCCTTCGCCTCAGGTTTGAATGCAGGTTGGTCAGCTGAGGCCTGAATATTTCGTTCCACTTCATTGTGAAAGGCATCTGGATTTTCTCATTCTTGACTGGTAGAAACAGATGAAACAGGCTGACTGTTTGGCTGATTCAAGACTGGAGTCATTCCACCTCCCCCTCCCAAGTTACGTAAATCGCCATTCTGGTCCCAGGATAGCAGTTTTCTTTTTTCTGTTACAGCCCTAACATCAGAGACACCAATTTGACCAAACACTTCTCAAAAGGTTTGAATTTGCTTGAACAAAATATCTTCCGTCTTTTTTTTCTCTTTTGATTCTTTGATGTTTTGTTTGGGTTTTAATTCGGGAAAAAGTTGAACCAACGAAAGCCTGTAGAATCTCTTGTTCGTGTTTGCATGGAAAAGTGAACGTTAACCATGCAGTTTCACGCTGCCACCACTGACAGTCTTTTTCAGAGTTCATCACAAAATTGTTCAAGGCTAAGAGCCACAGGTCTAGATTGTCCCAAGCTATGTGGTGACACAAATGCCACATGTTCAGCTGTTTCTTGGGTTAGCACGATACACACAAGGAATACTTGCGTGTTTCGTTTCAAAACATCTGACAATTCCAACACGACTTTAAATAATTCGAACAACTGATTGCTCAAAAGAATCGGCTGAAAAATAGCAGACACAAACGAGAATGCCAAGGCATATAGATACCACCATAGCTTAGCGCTGGCGCACTGGAACATAGTGCCAAGCTGGTATCCTTATTGAGACCTCTCAGAGCATCTACTAACTGGTGTTACACGAGGACTTCCTGTTGGCTTTAAAGTTTTGCCTGGGCATGCACACACTGTCTCTTGTCCTTCAATTAGCACGAAAACTAAAAGAACAACCTGTTTCAGAGGAGAGCCCCAAAGACTACATACGGTAGCAATTAGGCCGGGACGACTGTAAAAATGCAGATCTAAGTCACTCACCACACTGGTATGAGGTGGTTGCTGCCGGACCCCCTGTTTTGGGCTTCAGACGGCCACAATCAATACACCGGTTCTGAAAAGGCACAATGCGAACGAAATGATGAGAGGACTGCATGAGTAGGGTCTCTGCATAACGACAGGGTTGTCACATGTTGCAATGCAGGAACAACTGAAACTTTTGTGTGAGAGTTGTGACAGAAGCTTCATTTTCTTTGGCTTCAAGCCAAACTGTCCTAGGACTGCGACTCAGTCCGGGAAATTTCCTTGTTTCGTGGTGGTGAAAGTCTCCAGAAAGATGTCGTGACGTCAGATACAAACTTCCTTGACTTTAGAAAACACAGATTCTAAAAATTGCCACGCCTATTGGAGAACTTGGAGCAGAACATGGAGAGGCCTCATGATTTTGCATGACAAAACATTCCTCTGCAAGGGCTGCAAAATGAGGAAGCAAAAGACGAAACTGGGTGAAAAGAGAGAATCCCCTTGTGGTCAAAGACCCATTCAAAGTTCTTTTGGTTTAATGTCAGCACGTACAGATTGCATGGTTTGAGAATTTTGTGGTTGAAATACAAGACCTTTGATTGGTAGGTTCCATCCTGACACGGCGTGCACACACGTCCGTGCCGTCCTTTCCGCATGGCGCTCCCTGGTCTGCACGGCACAACTAAAAAGACGAGAGTTTCAGAAAGATGAATCAAATCACAGCATTGTCCTGTTGACCACCAAAATGCATTCGAAAAAATCCCATTCGACCTCC
>JAAUYG010032284.1_pt1 | contig 11087 bp, 12 predicted proteins | sample 7278091 | NCBI WGS metagenome assembly JAAUYG01 (sample SAMN14350201, study PRJNA611818) | marine sediment metagenome | isolation source: surface marine sediment (0.6m) | place: French Polynesia: Moorea | collected 2018-08
CCCCAGTCCTGTCACTGGGACACACACAGACGTACTTACTCCTCTCACACTGTTCCCCAGTCCTGTCACTGGGACACACACAGACGTAATGGTTGAATTCGTCCACGCAGGTCCCGCCGTTTCTACAAGGATTACTCTCGCACTCATCCACATCTAAAAAGAAAGATTTACAGAGTGCAGAGATACACTGTGTTCTTTTATGTCCGTATACTTTTTAGAAAACCTGCTACCGTTCACAGGAGAGTTCATCCGCAAAAACATGTACACGTACAGTTGCCGTTGATCAGAAGGCCGGGTTTATAATTGCTGTAGAATAAACATGTGTAATGTATTTCGAATTTAGTTCCGATATATATCAACACAAAAAAGCAGTTTAATAATTATAGGTAGCCTGTGCCACATTTATCTTCTGCACACATGATCTGGTCCATACGTATCTAGCCAGACTTACCGTTACACGTGGCCTGGACCAGCCTCTCAGCCAGGTCATCCAGCTGTACGAAGCTGTTTACCGTGAAGATGTTCATCTCTGTCGGGTTACTGACTATTCCCTTCAGCTCGACCAGGTTCAAATCCGTCCCGACACCAGCGGCAGCTATCCGGATTCCATGTATACGATCCTGAACGGCTTGTGGGATGGTCTGGTCCTGCTGAATGTTGGCCGTGCCATCCGTGAAGAGCAGGATGTAGTTTGGTGCGTCTTGACGATCGCCAGCACTGGGAATGAATACTCGCGTTCTGGCTAACTCCAGGGCAGCGGCGATATTTGTACGGCCACCGAGGTAAGGGATGCGCATGATAGCCTCCTGGGAATGCATAATATGCGCAGATACACTTATGCTGGAGGTCATTTACAGTTTTCATCCAAATAGGGTGATTAGTATTAACAAAAAATATATAATTTTACGTCTTTTGAAAATACATTAATTTTTGTATTAATGATTACATTCAATCATTCTTAGGTAATTGCAACTGCTGGAAGAAAATCTTGTTAACATTATTTAGTAACCGGGCAAACTAAGGCTGGCGTCACCCAGTGGGAGCTGTATGTACAGAAGTTTTAATTTTATTTTTGGTACCATGTTCTGGAATTTCTCACCATGATATCCTGTTTAGTTCTGTATTGATCCAGATCAAACTCCAGCGTGGCATCATTAGAAAAGCAGACTGCAGCCACACGGACCTTGTCGTTAAAGATCTCCAGACTATCAATGACATCAGTGATCATGGTTTTCACACGTTCAAACCTTTCGTGCCTGATGCTTCCAGACTTGTCAAGAATAAATAATATATCTGCCACACCACCGCAGCCTGAGTGGAGTAAGAACAAGAATTCACTAAAGAAAAAAATAAACTACTCAAGTTTGGAAAATGACCATTCATAACCTTATTTGATTACAGTTGTGTAAGTTCTAAATGCAGTTCATTACAGGCAAGCTTACGCCGTTCTTGCACGCAGTTGTAAACTAAGTTAAATTTAAAGCAAAATGATATCGATTTATTCCGCTGATATCTTCTTAGTTGTAATAAAATCATTTATTGCTATAGTCCGAGCTTTTATAGTAGCGTCTTTGACTTACAAAGTTATTATACACGTAGATATCTGTACTTTTAAATATCTTTGTTTCACACAAAATTAAGGTGTAAATAATTGGGAAGCTAAACCATATATCCACCCTGGTGTCTTGGCTTTAGTATTTTAGTACTGTAGTCTACATGTATGTCATGTTGGCAAACACATGAATTCCGAAAGAGCAAATTTAAGACCACTGCTTTTCTACAAACGTACATTATAATCCAATAGATCTCACGACTAAAACAATAAAATGGGGCAAATGTGCACGCAATATTTGCAATTTTTCTTGCCCTTTTTATGCTAGGCACACATGAAAATACTATCGCTTACTGCTATCGCAGTTTTGCCACTTACCTCTCTCACAGTTAACACCAGTGTATGATCGTGGACATTCACAGTAGTAACCCCCAATTACGTTTCTGCAGATTCCTCCATTACGGCAAGGGTTGCTGTTGCATTCGTCTCTAGCTGGAAAACAAGCACCACTACATGCGTGTCTTCGGGTATAGCTCCACCCATATATGTAAATTGAATTTGTATAATTGCACCATTAGCGACATGAGGCTACCCATATTTTTAAACTTAACCCTACCCATTTACACACTACTTCTAATCAGAATAAATGTTCTAATCGACCAAACCCTAGTGGCTAAATTTCCAGATCCACATCAACACGCCTATAAGGCGTTTTGTACATTAGTTTTAGCAAGTTATAGTTTTTTTTTTATTCCACGGTTTATTTTATATTCTCATTATACTACAACTTTTAATTTACATAATTAAATGGCAGCTAGCAGAAAAAAAATATACTCACCATCACATATGGTGTCTACAACACTTTCAATGATATCGTCCAAAGATTGGAAGTCGTCCACGCTGAATATGTTACTGGACACTGGGAAGCTGGCCATGCCGTGCAGCTCCCGAACTCTGACGTTGGGACCGACACCAACAGCTATAATCTGGATCCCTTGAGCCCTGTCCGCGATAGCCTGTCGCCATGTTTCGTCTATGTCGTTTGAGCGGCCGTCTGTGACGACGATCAGGATGTCCGGGTAGTCTGGATTGTTACCTACGAGAGACATCAAAAATTACAGACAACATCAGAACTGGTAGTAATCTTTGATATATTCATGTAAATGGGTCCTGAAGACTAATTCTAGCATGCACTATTGAAGTGGTACGTATTGGTACCGGCACACTGAGAGTGTTATGTGGCATAGCGTAGACGTAATTTTATAAGTATGGTTTTATGCCTTCTGTATATTATAAAATACAACCGTTGCGGTTGCAATCAATACATGCATCTTCTCTTAATTAACCCCTATAACCTTGTGGTCATGCAGATTGCTCGTGCATAACCTGCCCAGAAGAATGAAATTTTTTTCCTTGCCACACTGTCAGAATTGACGACCACATCCGAAGAGGAAGGGTGGCAAATTATTGGTACTTAATTAGTGCCAGTATTAAGGGCCGGCGCTTCCTCACAGTGCTCATACCGATCTTACGGGATGCCTTATTATTACATCTAACCTCGCTACTATAAATATAATATCAATGGTAAAAATATATCCACCATTTCTGAACATATCCTCTCTCATGAAGCGCAGTGCCCCAGCTGTATTTGTGGTCCCGCCAGAGAAGAATGGAATAGACATGGCATCCAGTATGTTCGAACGGGTCTGGTAGTCATTCAGACGCAAGTACACCTATAACAATATGCCAAGGCAGATAAGTGATCAAAACAAACTTCCAACAATGCGTTAATATTACATTGCATCCAAGCCATAGAAATTAATGGTGTTTAAAAGACCGCTCTGCATTTCGATAGATAACCAACTGCTTGGTACCCACACCCTGTGAAGGCTGCTACTACATGTATCTGGTTAGAACATTCATACCGTGTTGTCATCTCCGTAGGTGATCATCCCAATGTTTGTACCACGCTCAATGGGCAGTCTTCCTGCGATACCTTTGACGAAGTTGACGACAAGCTCGAAGTTCTCCCTCCCAATGCTGCCCGAGGAGTCAAGCGTGAAGGCTACATCGCGAGGTACACGACAACCTTGGCAGAATAAGGTACATTGTATGTTGACCATGAATGGGTGAGTAATACAGAAAGGAAAGATTATCTCAAATACAGCAGCATCACACTTGGCAACTTACGGTATTCACACTGCTGTCCTCCGTAAGGCACCTCACAGACACAATGGTACTTCTCAATACCATCAATACATCGTCCGCGGTTCCGACAAGGGTTATCTCGACATTCGTCTACATCTGAAAGGTATAGGAAAGCTTCCAGTTTAATTATTTAATTCTATATACTAATCAGTTTTCATCCTCTGCCAGTCAAGTGCTGCAAACATCCAAACCTCTTTCTGGGGCGGGTTTCTTAAATGAAGTAAGTCCTCTACTGTCTTAAACATATTAAAGGCCATGGTAGCCATATGGTGATGAATTAAGTAAATGTAAATAATTTTCTAAACAGATTTTTTAAAGAAACTGTCGCCTGGATCACACAAGCCTTATCGCTTTAAAGCAGAAAAAGGTTCAGTATGTAAGGTTTAAATCCTCGTTATCCTTCAAAACTTTGCACTTTATCTTTGAATACATTTCAACAGAAGCGGTTTCATCATCTTTAGTGTAGATCACACGCAAAACTATGTCCATAACAAACAGCTACACAGAAAGCTGAAATACATGTACATGTGCTTCATGTATTTCCACTGAACTGCTGATATATTTTAAAAGCACGCTTCACTCAATATGCTCAAAGGATTTAACAAATATATTTTAGCCAATATACATGATTTATACAAATCTAATCTATGTCGTAATGACGAATACATATACTCAACTGTTACAAAGTATATTGCGGAACCTATCCCTGAAGTTTCTCAAATCCTGGAATCGGTTTACTTTAACGTAATAGCCATTTCTCTGGTAGTGATCGCTGGCAAGCGCACGGAGTTCGTATTCGTCGGTCCAACCCCCAATACCCACAGCGTAAACTGTGGCTACCATCTTGGCCTGGGAGGATAGAATACCGGCGAATGATTGATGTGTTACAATGTAATAAATACTCGTATACATAATATGACAAAATTGTTTCGCGGATGCTTCTGTAATTCACAGCTGATATGACTTTGATAAATTGGAAGCTCATCTGTGTTTAAGGTCTCTGAGGTAAAGTTAGAATAACCACTGGACTAAGAGTGACAGGTTATGTCCCAGTGTTGGCCCATCACGGTGGTCTATCACCGAATAAGCCTATATGATAACTGCTCATGAGAGACCAACGCTGTTCCAGTGTTGGTCCATCTCTAATCATCTATCACAAATTAAGACAATACATGTATGAGGACTGCAACTCACACAAAATATGAAGAATTAAAGTGGTTCTACCAGACTGTTTCGACAATCTGACTGGCTTCATTGATAATTGTACAACCACAATTAAGTGTGGAAGTTAACACTTTGCGAAATATTTATAAGCTCTGCTGATTTAAGATTAACTTACTCGGATGGCCGCCTGTACAGTGGCTGCCTTTTCATTGGAGCCGCCGTCTGTCAGTACGAGAATGATGTTGGGGGCGTCAGGGCGATCTCCACTGGAGCCGAACACTTGGTCGGTAGCCATATTGAGCGCAGCGGCAGTGTTCGTCGTCCCTCTTGTATATGGCAGTGCATCCAGAAATTCTCGAACCTCCAGCCTGAAAAGTTATTATATTTTAATTATTTTTCCACAGACTCCGCATGTGAGGTTTTAATTTAAAGCTATCAATTTATACTATCGGTTTAGTTATAAAGGGAATTGAGTGAGTGGCTTAAATATGCAACACTTGTACTCTTTTGTATTAACTTTGCCATGCTTTGGGTCAAACGTTCCCAACACTTGTACCCTCATTAATTAGTATTTACCTTGCCACACTTTGGGTCAAATGCTCCCATACCTGGTGTTGTATCTGTCCAAGTTAAATCGGAGAAGAGCATTGTCGGAGAAAGTGATGAGAGCCACTCTCGTTCGTCCGAACTCTAAGTCCAGGTTGTTCACGAGATCACTCAAAAACTCTTTCACGATATCGAAGTTCTGCTGACCAATGCTGCCGGAGGCGTCCAGGATGACGACAACATCTGCCCGATTGCTACAACCGGCTGGAAGTAAACAAACACTTGTGAAATACTTCGCTTATGCAATGTTTTACATGTATGAGCAATCACTTAAATGAAAAACAATATAAGCCTTCCGCAACACTGCGAAGCTAAGGAAGTCTTCAGTTCTGGATAGGAAAGCCGGCTTTGCTCTTATGTCTCTTCGAATAGTTAAGCAGCTTGCCGTTTCCTGTATTGAGATAGGAACTACCTTATCAGATGCCTGTTTTTTGCTGTACGTACTGACGGGAGGCGGTGTCGTGGTGGTGGAAGTTGAAGTGGTCGGGGTTGTGGTCTCACAAGCCTCGGTAAGCAGCCTGCTCAACACCTGTCGCCGCAAGCTGCTGAAGTCTGTACTGATGAAGTAGCTGACCCCCTGACCCCGCGGTGGAGAGGACAGGTAGCTGAGCGTGTTCTCGTCCACGTTGTCCGTGATTCCCACAGCAAACATCTGGATTCCCGCGTCCTGGGCTCGCCGTGCCTCCTCTTCAGTTCGGTCGATGTTCAAGGTTGGCAAGCCATCAGTTATGACGAAAGCCACGTCCTTGACTTCGGGGCGGTTACCACGACCACGGAACACCTCCTGGATTTGACGCAGGGCTTCGTACGTATTTGTATTGCCGCCTGGTGGTTGAAGGCGGTTTATCCGTTCAAGCAAGTTCCTCTTATCCTGCACTCTGCAATAGCGACAAGACGGCCATTAAAAATACAACACACATTGATTAATACAAAAACGAAATTCCCTAATACCCAGTCATCGACGACGACCACATTTGTTCCGGAAGGTGGCTACGAATCTGCAAGGAACAAAGCATTCAGACAGCCCTTCCGGTAAAACGTCTACGTGTACAGCACAATACTGTGTCTATATTACGGGTTCTCTCTTCTATGATAATTGGATGCTTCGTAGCGTCACTAAGAAAATACATAGGATAATGCTTATAGGTATGACAAGTAAAGGCAATAAATGTTATGCCTTAAATTACTGGGGCGACATAGGGAGGTAATTCTTCTAGGAGACTTCCGTTATTATATCCTGATCAAGTGACTTGCACTTTCTTTCTGTATATGGGATTCAGTTCAGCGCCCTGCACGTTACTTACTCGTCCAACCTCCAAGCTATGATCGAGTTGGTGGAGTAGATTATCAATGCCACTCTGGCATTGTTGGGCCCAATCGTAAGCTCATTCACGGCCTCCGTGATGAAGTTCTGAATAAAGCGCCAGTTGTCACAGGTATTCTCATCCACGTCGAAAGTGGGATCGATATCGCAAATACTACCCGAACCATCCACAACAAAGGTCAAGTCTATGACAGAGTCTCTACAGCCACCTAGAGTAGGATGGTTTATACATGTATTAAAGTGTTAAAATCCTATTCCTTTTAAAGTAGTAATTTCCACAAAGTACTATAATATGAAAAAAATGTGGAACTGAGTTGCTCTAGCGTCTTTGCGTATTTCCCCGTACTTCTGTTACGATGATGAGGCATCACAAGTGGTCAAACATAACCCAAACTGCTAACCCCTCAAACAATCTCGGAATCGCCACGATGTAGTCACTGCACTACATATATGTTTCACATTAAGAGGTATGCAGCTGTAACAAGATCATGTCTCATTTAAATGTATTTGCAAGGTTTTGTGTACATTTACTTGCTTCACATTTCCATTATGCTATTCAAGGTATTGTTTACCTATAGTATGGTATAATGTATGTCGTAAGGGCATTCTGGCTATAGAATCAGCATAGCAAACAAGAGAAAATTAACTGGGCCTTCTCCTTCCATCTAATAGTTACATGTAATTTACTCTATACACAAGGGTCTGCTAAATTAAATATAGACATGTAATGCATACTATACTCAAGACATTTTGCGACTTCTAAAAGGGAATCAGAAACTCTAATTGTTCTTTCGTACTATGTTTTTCACTTAAATCTATTCTACTTTTTACGGAGAGTTATAAAAGTTGTAAGATACAATGGGCATTTTGATAGACATGTAATAAGAGAAATGCACGACGCTGCTTACTTGGAGAAGGAGTCTGGCACACTTCCTGTAGAAGTCTACTCAAAACTTCGTGTTTCAGGGCCTGGAAGTCCGGCGAAGAGAAGAAAACACCAGAAGAGAACGCCTGTAGGGTCTGTCTGTCGATCTGATCGGTCACCCCAACGGCAATCACTGTCGCTAGGTTCTGTAGAGCCAGGGCCTCCCTCAAGGCTGGAACTCGTCTGTCTTGAGGTTCAGGTCTGCCATCAGTTAGTAATATCGCCAGGTTCCTTACTTGCTCCCTGTCACCGGGTCGGTCGAACACCTGAAGTCTGGTTCTAAGGAGGGCTTCATCGGTCCATGTTTCACCACTATTATAGGCAAGGTTTCTTATCTCTTGTTTGATGAAGTCTATGCCTCTCGAATAACTATAGTGAAGACGGGGGTTACCGGATATATACGATGTACACTGCTAGAGCTATGTAAGATAATATGTGCAAGAATCCTTTATATATATCTTTATTCGTACTATAGTACAATAGAATGAACAAGTTACAAAAAATAGATTTAGATTTGACAATTACATGTATATAATTCCTTAAACTGTTCACATCTCGAACCAAGAGTACCTATGCATTCTTTCTACTACAATATACATACATATACATGTAGGATATAGGTATAGAGGGCATGCAAAAGTTCTGTTAAAATATTGAACATTTTCTGAATGGAGATTAAAATAAACTCAAATCACTGAGGTGGCTTAGCTATATGATTTGATACAATAACAAGCTGCTGTAGCAAACGTCCATAGACGATTGAACAAAGAACTTGACGTAGCGACTCACCTGTTAAGGTCGAAAATAATATTTACTCTGGTGGAGAACTGAACCAACGCCACATGTGCGTCCCTCTCACCGACCACCAATTCTTCAATAACAAGAAGGATAAAGTTTTTAACTAATTTCCAGTTATTGCAGTCATTTGTGTTGCCATCCCTGTCGAATGTTGGATCACCAAAACAGATACTGCCGGAGTCATCCACAATAAATACGACGTCTATCACGGTTTGGTCGCAGTTCGCTGTAAAGGAACACGAAAAAAGTTACATTTTACAGAGTCAATTGGTGTTCCCTCTACATACATTACTACAATATAAATCTTGATAAGATTTTTGGTAACATTGTATCTCTTCCGTTGAAGTTTACTGTGCAAAAAATAAAAAATGGCCTTACATGGTGGAGGTGTGGGAGTCACGCAGACGCTTTCAAGAAGTGGCAGGAACTTCTCCTCTAACCCGACGAAGTCCGGTGTAGAAAAGAAATTGCGGTTTAGTACTCTGGGCAACGAGGACAGACGAGACAAAAGGTCCATGTCGATGTTGTCCGTTATCCCTACAGCGAACACTGTGGCCACCCTCTGCAGATCTATCGCTGCCTCTATAGTCGGTTGCCTCAGAGTGCCTGGGAACGGCACGCCGTCTGTGATGATTATCACGACGTTGCTGACTGTCGCTCTGTCACCAATTTGTCCAAATATATCATTTCGCGCCTGTCGCAAGGCTGCGTCTGTGCTAGTGGTGCCCGATCTGTAAGGCAACTGGCTGACTGTGGCCCTTACAAAATCCGCACCGCCAGTGTAACTGGAAGCAATGAATCGTGTAACTGGAAGCAATGAATCGTATACATGGGCTCAGTTCGAATAAAGTGTCAAAACCGATACCGTTGATACAGTTCGATGGAGACCACATGACCTACTATTATTATGTTACCGACAGGTGTCGATACTTTGTACTTATTTCGCATCGAAATCGAGTGTCATCGGTTATACTGTTAGAGAAACAAATCGCCTCACAGGACTTCAGACACTCCACTCGACCTAAATGACCATTCAACAGACAGACTTATTAAGTAGATACTACTATTATGGAGCAGACCTACACCAGTTTTTCACTACAATCAAGTATAAAAGCACCACTTTTGTTTAAATTTCCTATCCAACTGACTTTTCCGGCTGAGCCAGCCGTTGATTTCTTCAATGTACCCAAGACCTAATTCCACACAAATACCATAAAAATAACTTACATTTTAAAATATCTTAAAATTTAAAATATCCAAAATCTGTATATAAATGTTTACAGACCCTGCCGCCAACAGAGAGCTCTCAATTTTCGGTGAATCATACATTCTGCAGTTTCAGCGATATGTGCCCCCCTCCCTTTTTTGAGCGCGTCGGAAAGCCACTAATGTTTTATTAAATACGCGGTCGGAAGTGGAAGATCTTGCAAAGCCAGTTAAGACTTATGACCAGTCTTATTTTTGGTAAACGATCGGGTCGATCTGTGTCACTGTTTCCAAGGGAAACAATTTAAAAATCTAAGTGAATAAACTCTACAAATTTACTGGCTATATTCCATCATATTTATCACATCCATTGTATTTTACTCCATTGTAGTCGCTATTTGAAAGAAAACTTACCTGTTTAGTGTCATAATCACTTCACTGCTACCAGAAAATCTGATTAAGCCTATATGTCCGTCGTTTTCCCCTATCACCAGATCGTCAACAATCTGGGTCAAGAAACCAGTTATCAATCGCCAGTATTCGCAGTCGATAGTGTTTCCAGCTCCATCTTGCTGTATGGATGGGCTTTGATCACAAATGCTGCCAGAACTGTCCACAATAAAGACCAAGTCCACCACCGTGAAGGGACATACTGAAAAAGCAGTTTGTCAATACTTAGCGCACACATAAAAAACTGCAACTCATTAATGCAACTTCATTCTCTCAATCCTCAAATTGTCCCGGTCTTGAGAGGGTGGGTTGGGAGCGCTGGGTCTGTGTGACAGAACCTCTGCATATTTTCAAATAAATGACATTGTAGCTTATGTTGCCTAAGTAATACATAGCATGTAACAAGGGCTATTTTGCATGGTATAAATCAACAGTATTGCTTCAGGTGTTGATTTAAGCTCGTTTTTCTTCATTTATGCCTACCTGGCGTTTGTGTGGAAACAGGACAAACGATTGAGAGAAGAGGGACAAGTTTCTCCTCCAGCTGGTCGAAATTAGGCGTCATGAAATAATTCTGGTCTCTCTGCCTCGGCTGGGAGGAAAGACTTTGGAGGAGCCCTTCGTCAATGCTATTGGTAATACCGACTGCAAATGAAGTGGCAATTGATTGTAGTTGGCTTGCAGCATCTATAGTTGGCTGGCGAAGTGTGGCAGGGAAAGGTACACCATCCGTGACAATAATCACGACATTCAGAACTTGTGGCCGATCTCCATCACTCTGGAATACATCTGTCCTGGCCTGATCTAACGCCCTGTTGGTACTTGTAGTCCCCCCTCGGTATTCCAAATTGGAG
>JAAUYG010055264.1_pt1 | contig 11087 bp, 12 predicted proteins | sample 7278091 | NCBI WGS metagenome assembly JAAUYG01 (sample SAMN14350201, study PRJNA611818) | marine sediment metagenome | isolation source: surface marine sediment (0.6m) | place: French Polynesia: Moorea | collected 2018-08
CACACACACACACACACACACACACACACACACACACACACACACACATATATATATATATATATAGAGAGAGAGAGAGAGAGAGAGAGAGAGAGGGGAGAGAGAGAGAGAGAGAGAGAGAGAGAGAGAGATTTTGCTGGCCACATATATAGGTAAAATATTGGCCATGAATGAAATATTGGGCATAAATTTAGTCGCCCGTATGCTCCTTGCTTGCTGTGCTCTAAACGTATAGTAAATATTTGCTGAATTGTAATTCTGACGTTTGTCTCTTTTCAGATACCTGCGGTCGTTATTGGACGGATGGCTACCGGAAGACCGACACTGGAACCTCTACATGGCATTGGGAATATTCTGATGAGCTTATGGTTTTCCCAAACTGGCATGGGCATTTAAGTAGTGGAGTAGGCCATAACTGGCTGCTTTCTCTGCATGATGCAGACAGTTCGTTTGTGTCATGGGAACTGTCGAACTTCTCCAACGAATCTTTGTATTGCTACACTTGTGAGATAGAAGGCATGGCATGAATGAACGCTGAGCAGCACAAGGTTATGACACCAGCGTGATTTTATTGACACTGTAGATTTTATTAAATGCAGAATATGCCGAAATATTCTGTATAGTTCTCTAGTATTACTTGTTACCAAGCTGAATTTTATAATCCCTTTATTACAATAATATTGCGGGACATCTTCCATACTGACCATTCAAGATTATCATGCTGCTTAAAAGATCGTTATGAACATTTTTTTTCCACATTTGAGTCAATATGAGAAGCGTGAAATAAATACAAAAGGTATGAAAAGCCAATGGTTGTCTCATTTGTCATAAATATTCCAACAGAAATACATAAAGTTATGGTTTTAACTGCTGTACGCTTTCATGTTCTAAAAGTTATATTGGAATTATGATAAATATCCTTCACAAAAGCATTATTTGCTGTGCTAATAGTTACACGTGCACACACTCAATCAGAATTATAATGATAGTGCAGATGGTTTATTTGCATCAAAAACATAAGATCTGAGAAAGTTGCCGCGTTCTTACGATTCCACATGACGGCCATTAGAAGTGTACACGGAAGAAATACAACCTGAAAGACAAAATCGCATAATGCTATATAGTGGCTCTCAGTGCTCAGTTAGACAAACACGTTAACAATATATTTGAAGGCAAGGTGCAACGTATGGTCCCCAAAATGACCTTGAAGACTAGGTCAAAAGTAACTCATATATGATCTACTTACGGTCGCTGATTTCTACACTATTAACTTTCCTTGAAATTATAATCTTTTTCACCTCAATGCACCACAACAAATCCCAATTACGGTTTCTCCTACGAGTATTATATTGTTCACTTCATCCGTCAAAGCTATTTCAACCCAACAGAGTGTAATATTGACCTTGCATTAAATTATTTTTAATCCGGGTAAAGTACTTTCTGCACTGCTAGAAGGAATTGAAGTCCTTGGTGCCCATGTGAAAACAGGTAAACATATTATGTGCATATGTATGAGAAAGTTTTAATTTAGTAAAGTGTAATTTTGAATGAAGTGTTGTCCGTGTTGTCCGGGTGAAATAATAACCCGTAAAATAGGGATATATAGTAGAATGAAAATTACTCCTTAGCCTCTTACAACGTAAACGCATGCTGGGATCGGAAATACGCAAGAAACTATTCCCGCTTTTTGGTGTAGTGGCTAAATTGTGGGCCTTCCGTGCTGCATCGCGCAAGGCACTTTGAGACTTTAACAAAATGAGCATTATTGTGAACATGGGTTAGAATGTCATAAATGCCACTTTTCACAAAGTATATGCATGTTATACATAACTTCGTTTCGGAGAAGGAATCGAGAAAGTACTCAGTAAAGTCACGCTCTCGCAACTCCGCTTCAAGTGCATGGTATATATGTGCGTGTTTATACATTAGAACCTAACTCAGGGTGTTATGCTTGTGTTGGTAGACGGCGAGGAGATATCCTGGCCCAGACCACATCCTTCATTACCACGCTGTTACTTGGCTCGAGGTTTAAAGGGAATGTGATGTTATCATAAACATTTCTTTAAAATAGTCTATCCAAATATAGATTTTAACCTGTCTGTTGCCCGGCTCTGCAGCTAAAGCAGTTGCAACACACAGGACCGCAAATCTGTTAACACTCAATGTTATGGGTTTGACACCCCGTTGTGCTACATTGTAATTGCTCCTCTTCCAGCCAGGGCTTTGGGAAAGGAGCTAAATCTTGACCATTCTTTGGGGCGGGGGTGGCAGGGAGGAAGGGCGCTGTTGGATCTAAAATCAATAAATGCAGAAGTAAAGAAATTCTTCTGTGTTTTCATTTCATGTTATTATAGACCGGGGTGCCCATGTGAAAGCAGTTGGGCGGAGCCTATCCAGTATGGTGGCAATGGTTGTAGATCTCACAGCAGAGGCACAATATGAGCTTTCAATTCAGCTCGACATGCATTGGCACTATTGGATGGATTATGCAGAAAATTGACATGAAGGAAGATTGCGCCAAATACTTTATGCCAAGCTAATTTTATGAGATATCTTCAAACACAGGGTTGGTATTTTGCTACTAAAGTTCAGCTAATTTTATTCTTAAATTTTAACTGACAGACAATTGCTGTCAATCCCGGGGTGTAAAACCAGTCCCAACCAATCCAGATACCGCCATACCATATTTTTACGACCGGTAAGCGACCGGTTTTGATGGGTGGGGGGCTCACAGTTTTAACGAAACCACTCATGTACTTCCACCCTCACCTTCCTCCCCCATGCCTGCAGCGGATAGGTCTGCTATAAGTATACAGAGTGTGGTTTGCGATTACGACCTAGGAAACTTGAACGGGTTTTGGCTGAGGATAGAAGTCTGGATATACTGATTGATTGTGGTGCATCTCCGTTATATCACCCTTATCTTGTGAAATAAAAACCCCGTCATCAACATACAAAGTCTCTCTTCGGAAAATGCCACATCGGGTGGCCAAAGTAGTCTGTACTTTAAGATGTATGTTATAGGAGGGCAGAACAAACAACTGGGTGTTGTAAAGTAAAGTAACGTAACACTGGTCTTAAACAGTGATGTCTAGGCCTGCATGTCTTCTTCAGCCATAAATCGCGTATGTTAAACAGGTTTCCTGGATCTGTAGATGTCCTCCTCAGCCACTGCCTCTAGGGATCTGGCAACCTGCGTTACTTTATAGATGCGTCTGGCTGCAGTCGATCGTTGCAGTTTGAACACGCTGGTCATTACTATCCAGTTCGTTCATTACTGATCAGTAATCATTTCTTCCCTGACCGTTTGATCCATTCAAGGACAAGCCAATACAACTTAGCTAACCACGGCAGCACTTCAACATAGGCCTAGATGTCTTCGTGTTTTTGGCACCAACTATGGGACTGGGCCTTGCATGTAGCTGTCAAGTCTCTTGCCTAGAACCTACATGTATAACAGTAGAATCTTAATTTTTCCCAATTCCTGAATGCTAGCGTGGTGCATCTCACATAAGCTAATGGACTCCCCTCGGATGTGCTATTGCATGCTGACATGCAATCTCTACCCCATGGCAATGATGGCAACTGGCATAGTTCTTTGCTTAATTGATAAAATCGTCCAATTCCGTTTCGACAGTCTCGTTCCCTTCGGTCTCTCTCGCATTTTTGCGAGTCGATCATTGAACCGTATCAGGGGACTCTTATCGGCCTGTAGCAGTATAGTGAAGATTTGCTGGTATCGGCGGGTGGAGCTGTGGCAGGGCCTCTGAAACAATTATCTTGCGGTTGATCTCGATGGGGCAAGTGCTCCTTTGGTAGGTCTTCCTGATACACCACTTTTCTTGGACGGTAACAGCATCGTGATACTATGCCGCGTGTCCAAACCCAATGGCATCACTAGTATCTGCTGGTTTCCTGCTTCCCGTATATCCTGAATCTCACATCAACCGTCATATGGACGGTCAATCAGCTGCCGGTAAGGTGCAGCCAAACCCTCTGCAATAATATTATGCAGCGCAGCTGGTGGTCTGACACCCAGTCTGGTGTGGCTTTCTGGGTCGGATGCTACTCAGCAGGGTCCTTCTTCATTTCTGCAGGAACCCGCTACAGGTGGTACTCCCCTTTTCGCCTCGTTTTACACTGAAACGTTTAAGTTATACACCATCGCCCTTTATCCCCTCAATGTAAATCTTGAGTCGTCCACCAGGAGCTATAACTGTGGTTCTACCCACTGTCGATGGTTTCTCCTAATTTCCTTAAATATCCTTATCACATGTGGCACTTGCAGCTGCCTGTTGAGGGATACTACACCCCGTCCCCGACATACCTCTTCCCGTGGCAGCTCCCCAGGACGCTTGACACTAATGTTCTAGTCCCCATAAACAGAGCCGCCGTTATTAAGTAGATCATTTGTCGACCCACCCCATGGCCCAAGATCGCAAACCTCTGTTGATTACAGTCTCTTCTCATAGCAAGCCCACTGGATTTGCATCCACAGTTTTCTTCAGCAGAATCGTTAACTGGGGTTCTATCGTTCCCTGCACAAAACCTCACACTGCAACATGTGGCTTGATCCCATCATCGTCACTGACCACCATGCTGACAGGGAGATTTCCCCAGTGCTCGTCCTCTGAATCTTCTGGAATCTTCACCCTGAAGCCATGGCACACCCAATTGTCTCGACGGAATTTGATTATGGCTTAGTGTCTGTGTAGGAGGAGGGGGTGGGGTCTGTCAGCCGACAGTCCCCGTACGTGAGTGGCTTTTTGATACACATTGTCCAGTGTTGTCGGTTCACTCGTTCGTGTAGATACAGCACTGGGCTTCCACAGCCCGGTCATTTCAGCTGCTTTAATTGTTATGACACTGGTTACTTGAGCATTAGCAGAGCCATCGCTCCCTACCCCACCTCTGGTGGCAGCCATCGTGTCTTCAGTCTGTATCTTAATCGTCCGTCAAACGGTACTGTCTGACTGATGGGTAGCATTATCTGCTTCACTCTATTAAAACTGTGGGTCTCGTTAACGGCTCACAGTAACTCAGTTGCTGCTCAGAAACTGTTACGTTAACGTCCTACAGCCTGTAACTACACACGCGAGGATATTCCTTCTTCACCGGCGGGTGTTACTGGCACATCCGGAATCTGTTCTAAAAGTATTTCATATTCTCACAGCAGTCCCGCAAAACGCCCATGTAGCACAGTGGATATCAGGGTGTCAGGGTCCTGTGTATCATCAACCATCTGCTGGGGTTGTCTTAATGACATCTCACACCTCAGTCATAAGAGTTAACGTAAATTTTTCTTGCGGGGTCCCGACATTCACTATGTCCCTTATTCTCTAACAAATGCCATCTCTTCGACCCTCAATCTACGCGTTTACGTTCGTGGCAGTTCCATGGCAGTTCCATGTTTTGGCTCTTGAATGTCTAGGCAATGTAGCGGTCCCTCGTTTCCATTACTATTCAGTGCATAAAGTGGGCCAACCATTCGTGATGGACCCCGCTGTTTCCCGCGCCTCCTTTTGAATCCAAATTCCCGGAACACCTTGATATGCAGGCTACTACTAGTACTCCATGTCCAGGCACTCTAGCCACTGGTTCCTGAATAGCGTTAGCCTGAAAACCAAAGGACCGCAACGCCGGATGACGGTTCATTGGCACATTCTTTATTAATGAGTTCTCACCACACAGATTAGCACACAGTACCATTACCATCCCACTGTACCCTGCTCGACATATACCACTGCACCTTCTTTTAACAGATTTAGCACGTTTCACTTCTATTCATGCAATTCTCACCCAGTCTCTGTCATTAGGTTGGACAGACCGATCACTTTGACCGACCATAGTCTGTTGCCGAAATTCACATCTTATTCCCACAGGTAGCGTGTTGCTAAGTCTTGCCTTGATCCGAGACATCAGATCTCTCTCTACTTTCAACCTACTAGTAAGCGAGAGCTCAAAGCTGTACGTGGTTTCAAACTTTACTTATTTCTTCAGACTCCTTTACGGACTTAGTACTTAAGGGAGGCCTGCCAGCGCACGTTGTTATCCGTTTTTGTTGCCAATTTAACAATAAGACAATCGGTGGAGGAGCTTTTCTTTTACATGTTTTTAAACAACAAAACTCAATATTAAGTTCACATATGAGATCAGTTCTGCGTACTTTCTAGCCCATATCAGAGGCTCTGATGCTACACTAATATTAAAAAAACTTGTTTTCTAATGACAATTTCTTATATAGTAAACTCATTTAATTGGAATATTAGAAAAATTGAATTCTTAATAGATCAAAAAAAAAAAAAACAACCAAAAACCCAAAACCAGAAAAAAACAACACATTTCCGCATTTGGCTTTGATTACATTTGGGAGGATATTGCTGGGATAGCAGTGAACAAGTCTCTTACATTGTTTTCCATTCAGCTGGTTCAGAATTTTAAATTTATATATTTAATTTTATTCCGATTTTTTCATTCTGACAATGTTTTAACTTCTTTGCTGGTATAACAGCTAGCAAACAAAAATCAGTAGTGGAATTCCTTTAAAACACTCTGCAATTGGCGAGATCATAATATATCAATCTAATTAAAGACATAATTGTGTTAACCAGGGCATTATGCAACTGTCAAAATGCAGAAATAAATGCTAAAAATGATAAAATATAAAAATGATAAAAATGATAAACGTTCTAAATTTGGTGCTTATCGAAGGCTCATGTATTTAGTGCAGGTGGACACGAGTCCCCAATCCTAAGAACACGAAGTACTACGTCTGATGCAATTTGACAAATTGATGTCATACCAATATATATACATGTATATACTAATACCTATGTATAGAGCACACAAAGATATGAAAAATGGGTTATCGCATCCTTAATGGAACATCTACGGGGATCAGTTATTTTTTGTGGCAATTCATATTCAGTAACACAGTGTACCTAAACGATTGCGAAATTCGTATATATAGGAAGACATGCAAAGGCACATCTATTCTTCCTTTAACGATGATGCGATTCGCTTTGTATCTCTGTACTGTAGCACTGACCGCCACTGTTGCTGATGGCAGCAATGGTAAGTGATTTTCTTAACGCTTCGTATTCAATAATAAGGTAAATGACATGGTTTACCTTGGAAATTAACATTGATAAATTAACTATTTCTTTTTTTGCTTCATTTTTGCAAGAAGGCGTAATCGAAAGCAAATCCTAAATATAATTTGCAGGGAAACACAGTACTATGAAAAGGGTATGTATTGTGTTTATTGACCAGTCTGTTCTAGGACGGCAGTAATTCATCTGTTCAAACCATGAACTAATCGCATGAGTGGCTACTAATATGTCCTTTACACGACTATTTATTTGCGTTCGGTGGCGATCAGAAATAGGATTATATCTCATTATGTGTTTGAAGCCAAATTGCTGACTCTGTATATTAAATGATCCACCCACCAAACCGAGCCAACATTTGTAACACCTTTTTGGTAGTTTGAAATCCCGATCCCACTTTTAGGTCCTGTCCAGTGCGAAACTGTTGCATCTTGTGATATGGTGGGGGTATATTTCCGCCAGTGGAGAAACTGAGACAGAATATAGCTAAAATCTACGGTGTGGATGGTTCAAACACACTGGCTAAGAAAAGGTGCTATAAAAGATAATGGCGCATTGAGATATAAGTTAAAACCTAGCATGCTATAATCTAGGCTGTCGAGATCAGATTTTCTTTGGGGTGTTTCTGATCATGTTGGGTTACATCCAATTCTTTTTCGATCATTTGCCCCACTGGCAGATATAAACATGTTTCCCCACGGTACCACTGTGTACCGTATGTCCATTGCCACCCGGAGCGCCAAACCCGCAAAAAGAGATTGTGGCATTGAACGGAAAATTTGGATCAAGCATTCAAGAAATGAAAAAAATGTGACTGCATCAGAAATTATCTAAACATAATTTCATAGTGGTTGCTGTAGCCTGTTCATAATAAGAATTCTTTTGTTTTTAAAAATTAAAACTTTTAACTGTATTTCCCTTTTTATTTTGGTTTTGTTTATTGTATACACGATCTTCTGAGAGCTACGGAATTTAGCATTTGAAGCCATTGAAATTAGATACAGAGCAACCTTTTGTCTTGTGACATGGTGATAGAGAATTAAAAGCGCTTCAAAGGGGGCACAATAAGTAACATAAATCAGATAAACACATTTTGTGATAGCTCACATAGTCAACTGTGGTAAAAGAATTGAATTTTGATAATGGTTAACCGAAGAAGTGTTTAGATATTTCACAGGTGCGTCTAACTTCTGTGCTTCTCTTTTCCTTTTTCGATATGTTGTGAGAGGTAGTCTTTATTCGACATTACATTCTATGCTTACAGAAGTTATAAGAGACATAGTCCTTAACTTAACTACAGAAACACGGTATGACCTCAGTGTCAATTTTTTGTCAGGAGACCGTATCAACATAGCCCTGGACCGGAACGGGGGAACATGTATGGCCAGTGATGAAACAACACCTTGTGGCCTAGCCATAGATGGTCGAGAGGATCCAGAGACCAGCTCCTGGTTAGCAGAACGAGACAGCCCACAACACTGGATCCGTGTAGATTTTGCCTCCACGGTAACTGTAGACACAGTGGAGATTCTTCAGCACTGCAGCCACAACGACAAAGCCAAAAAGATTTTGCTGGACTTTAGTGATGCTTCTAACGGCACGGTAAATGAGTACAGTGGCTAAATAGTGAAAAATTGTAGCAAATAGACCTTTTTGACAAGCGTGCTACGTGAAATATACGTGTTGATGTGATTCATCAGGCCTTAATTCATGTTTACCAATCAATCAATCAAGCAAGCAAGCAATTAGTCACAGCAATCAAATCAAACTCTCACTCGATCAATCAATCGATCGACCAATCAATCAATCAATCAATCAATCAATCAATCAATCAATCAATCAATCAATCAATCAATCAAACAAGTCTTTATGGACGGAAAAAGACTACCAAAGACAAACATAAACTATATTGTATTCGACAATTTAAATTCTAGAATGTAACTTGTATCTTGGCATGGATTCCACACTTACAACCCCATTTGTGAATTACATGTGCATGTAGAAGAACCGAAATCTGTATGAGTGTCTACATCTATGTACTCATATTGGCGGGTGTTACAAGCTAACTCATTCTTTGCTCATGGTATTGTAGCTACGATTACAAAGTTTATGAGCATTAAGGAGCATCATGATGGATCTTTTGCGATGAACTTCATGATAACGTGTGAAGGCGTCTTCTGCTTGTCTTGTTACCCGACTTTGTGATGTTCTTACCACCAAAATACAACAGTGGTAATTTACGCACCAGCAGTTAAGAAAGCTACAGTTTCAATATATGTAATATTAAGAAGGATTTTTCAGTATGTTTACTCCCTAGTCATGCAATACAAACTATCAAATAACTTATTTGAATTTAAATATTTGACAAATCATCAATTAAATATATATGGAATATATGGAAATGTATGCACATTTCCATCAGCTCCTTATCATAGAGTCTGAACATTAGACTTGCAGAATTCTGGAAATGTCGGGCTCTTTCATATTTTCCAATTTTTGTGACAAATAAAGAATACAAAACATAGTGACAGAAGCTATCTGGATTTATCAACCCAGACTAACGTTTATGGCGTTAAATTAAAGCGTAGATGATTTCTCGTCTTGAAACACAAAGCGTTCTTTGATCAGGCGCAGCAGCAGCAATGGTAGTAGCTGTCATAGTACTGCAACTAGAGCTACCACCCCCACCACCACCACCACCACCACCACGACTACTATTACTACTACTACTACTACTACTACTACTACTACTACTACTACTACTACTACTACTACTACTAATAATAATAATAATACCACTGCCGCTGCTGCTGCTGCTACTACTGCTGAGTATCAATACTGATGATATACTGAATAATACTAATAGGAACGTCTCTACCAAAATTGTTTAACATTAATACTAAACTCACCATGTTACCATCATGTTAACCACTTTTTATCTCCTTAAAATCACTTAGGTCTTAACTTCTCACCTAATAAAATTTCTTAGATACCTGTATCTTATATATCACAATTCTCTCCTACATTCCCTTAAGTTTCTGACACGTAACTCATCCAGTGCATCATCCGGCTGTTCCTTTGAATAATACAGAGAGTTGTACAAAAAATACTTGCAAGCAGTTTTAGTCTAATTATATTGGCTGTACCTTTCATGTTTGTTACTTCATTCCACAATGTAAGATTAGTCACCTCACCTAGATTGCCATAAGGGTGATCCCTAATTTTGTTCAATCTGTAAAGTGGGGGTATGGGCTTCCTTTTTTACTCTTGTTGTACACATTAAGCAGATTCTGGATTACTTAATAGTGAATTACCATGTGATGTTAGGTCTTGGCTGAAGAACTTCATGTTTGAATGAAGTTTAAGTGTTAAGTCTAAAGTTTTGACTTGGATCCTGATTCTAAGCAGGGTGGATTGCTACGCATCTGTCAAAACGTCAAACCATAAACGTCAAAACGTAGACAAAACCAATATACTCAAAATCAGGGCAAAAGTTGTTCACTATTAAACATTATTCACACACATCATTGATACTTAATGTTAGTGCAGACAAATTTATATTTAAAAGGCTTAACATAACGGGAACTTTTACACCTTAATTAGCCTCCTAATTCGCTCTTCATATCTATTTATTTAACAGCAAAATAAAAAGTAAAAACAAAAAATAACTCATTCACTATTCGTAAAATCTTGCGTTGCCCTTGCAAATTTAATGCCATTTCGGCAAGGCCAAATTTGCCATCTGTAAGTTAATGGATGATGTCAGTTATTGCTGTTCGCTCTCATGCAGGGTGATATGCACTGACAAAAGCTTTTTGTGAGAGGATGCACATTTGTTTCCAGATGAATCTTCATAAGATATACTGTGGTGTCGTGGGGTCTGTCGATTGGGACACTGGGATGGCTACGTTAAATCTAGGGGAAGCTGGACAATCTTATGACAGATGGCACGAAGCCACAGGCGGGTCACGTTGCGGC
>JAAUYG010093020.1_pt1 | contig 11086 bp, 5 predicted proteins | sample 7278091 | NCBI WGS metagenome assembly JAAUYG01 (sample SAMN14350201, study PRJNA611818) | marine sediment metagenome | isolation source: surface marine sediment (0.6m) | place: French Polynesia: Moorea | collected 2018-08
GACAGGTCCACATTAACTCACACGCATACACCTGCATACACCACCGAATCCAACTTGCAGTCGGTGATATGACCATGAGTGGTTGAAAGCCGACTATAAGCCTGATTCACACACCCATTAAGCGCCTTCTTCCAAAAATAAGTTCACATCTTCTTCTATTTATTAAATTTTAATCACACATGGAAAACAATTCAGGAAGCACAATTTCACAACGGATCCTTGATATGAGCTTCTGGAATATGCATACACTTCGTTAAAAATTTAGATCAAGCTGAAAGTAAACCCGTAATAATGAATGTAATTTTTGCATAATATATGCTGGTCAATAATTGAAATGCAACTGATTAAATGCAATTTTCAAAAACGTCTATATGGCAGACACGTTTGAATTTATATATCGCTTAATCTTGAGCACATCAACATATCGTATAACGTTGCCTGCTTATTGCATTGTATTCCAAACTTCCGAATCATACAAATATTCAGTTAGACTGGATAATTATAAATCAACCAAACCAAATAAATGCAATCACGCAAACAAACATGTAAAAGCCCTCAAAAGCAATATCAACAGTACAGTCTTTTTTCCACATTGCCCCGTATCGTTTATCTTACAGCAGGGATATTATTTGCCTTAGCCATTTGGTCTAGAACAGTGGGATTAGCACATCATGTGATTACTGTTAAAGATACAGAGAACAGAACATTTTTCTATGATGTATTACCGTAGTACATAAGATTGCTTTTAGTGTGTATTTTAATAATTTCATGTTACAAACTAGTATTAGTACAGTGAAACCGGTCTTTAAGAGCACCTGAGAAATAGGGATACCCTGAGAATTAAGGACAGCTACTTCAGTCCCTAGCCGTATTATGTGGAAATGGAGCTGAGAAATAAGACCACCTCGGATTCAAGACAGTTCTTCTCAGTCCCTTGGGTGTCCCTAATTCCCAGGTTTCACTGTATGTTAAATAACACTGAATCCGACAACAAATACAGGTACGTGAGAAACACATGTTACCAAGGTGCCGGCATTCTTTGTATCGTCAGTGTTGCAAACCGATGCCTATTCCACTTACGGAATGCATCGAATTACAATTATACTTAGTTCCTCCCGCGTGCAAATTATTTTTTTTATCAGCGTATTTAGGACCACGTTTCAGGCCAGGAAAAGAACCATGTGTAAGAACATGATTCTCTCATGATGCTCTCCATGATTCTCAAGAATCAAGAACATGATTCTCTCATGATGCTCTCCAACTCTGCAAGTCAGCACTACCGTTATGGCCATTCCCGCTTTCAGTAGATATGGGAGATTCGCCCACAGTCGCATTGTCGTGGTTCCCATCGCCTTCACCAGAAGATGTGGTAGATTCGCCCACAGTCGCATTGCCGTGGTTCCCATCGCCGTCAGCAGAAGATGTGGTAGATTCGCCCACAGTCTGTGGTTCTGTTTGCAAGGCTTCGGTCGGCGATTGTGTTTGCACAGGTTCAATATCGGGCAGGTCTGGAGGAAGCGTGTGAATTGGCGGACCTAATTCTTCAAAGCTCGGTGCCTCCCCATATTCTTCAAAGATCTCCTTCATCATTTGGCTTCCCGAAGCTTTCGCTTCCGTGCAGCTATCCGCCACGCCAACAGCCACCTTAAGGCAAAAGAGGGCGATTTGTTGGTTTAAACTTTCATTTAGTCTGAGAGGGCCGCAACAGTCCACAAGAGAATCTTTAATGCAGATGCTAAAGCACCTCCGAGTATACGCAATGGACATGGCATGACAATGTGATGGCGGATGTATAGGGGAAAGCCAAAAAGGAAGACAAAGTGAAACAAGACTTGGGATACATAGAAAAAATATTCACACATAGTGCTCTGTATAGCCTAAGCTGTAATACTACTCACGCAGCAAGAAAAGACCTCACGGGTCCTGAATAAATTACTTTGAGAAAAACTTCGCATTTAATTATTTTTTTAAATGTGCAAAAATTGAAATCAAATTGATCTGTCTCTTGCAAACAGGAGTGACATAGTTGATGTTACAAAAAGTACAGTAAAGGGTAATTGTATGTTGGCGGTTCAGAATGTCATGTGATCTTTGGCCTTGGACGACCCTGAAAGTTCAATATCACATTTCTACAACCACGCCGTAACCTGCATAAGGTGCATCGCGAGGTTTGGGTGACACTAACAGAAAGTGAAATATAAGATTTCGCAAAGTGTAGTGACTTTCACCTCGTATGGTACGCAAAGACCAAAATCAAGACCATCATACAAATTTCTCAAGACGTATAACTGAGAAACGAGAAACATGGGGCTAAGGCTACTATGGGGCATCAGCATGAAACTGCCTATGAAATGTCAGAATCTGATGTCATCCTTTACTTTGGATTACCTTGTGAGGTCAAACTGAAAGTCAAACTTGAGGCCATGCAGCTTCAAGACTTAAAACTCGCACATAATGGGCCATGAGCTTTTGGTCATTTTAAAACACCAATAGGAAGCTACCTCTCAGGCTGCCGAATATCGATTCATCATTTTGTACCTATACCGGCATATGATGCATGTGATATGACCTTTCACCTTGAATGATCAAGAGCATACAATGTCAGTGGCTTATAGCTCGCATACGTGTCGCGAGGCTCAGCTTAATATGGAACAACAATCCAAAAGTAAATCCTTGAATTACAATCATGTGCGCGCAACTGTAAATAAATATGGATTTTGATGAACACTAACACTAGCTCTGAACACTAATGTGAAGTAATTTTCAGGAACCACTGGGGTTATTGTTCTCAAAACACCGTTGAAATGTAAAATCAAGATAACCTCAAAAGCTCGTAACGCATGAACAGTAAATCTGAACGCTTAGATCACTGTCGAACGCAAATGGGAAATTGCTTATGAGGTTTCAGAATTCAATGTGATATTGGTCCTTGGAATACGTTGAAGTCAAAATTAAGGTAATGTAACTTTGAAGCACTACAACTCAATAACTTTACACCATAAGGCTTTGGATAGTACAAAACACAAACCGTGCGTTGCATATTGAATTTTCAGGATCTGATACGTCCCTTTACCTCGGCTCGGATGCCACTGAAAGTTTAAGTCATGTATCTCCTAAGCCATTTCACTCACAGATTAAGACTTGGGTTGGTGTGGACACTTATACGAAGCTTCCTATAAGGTTTTAGAACCGGAGCTACCACTTGACATTGGATGACATTGGATGACCTTGGATGAATTGTTGCTTGTACTGCGCAAAGCAAAAGTATTAGCTGCGAGCTTTGGCAACCTAGAACTTCATTGTGTTTTTTGTTTGTTTGTTTGTTTGTTTTTTGTTTTGTTTTTTAAGAACGGATGTGGTCAATAAAAATAGAAACATAATTGCAGTAGGCATGTAGACGGTGAGACCACTATCACTGACCGAATTGTATCAGTATTTAAATATTTTAAGCACTCCTCAGTTACTCACATCTTTTCCCATGTTCACCCAGTCAAATTCACAGGCAGCTGATAAATCTCGACCGTACCCTTGACAATCTTCAACTGCAGCCTCCGGTATTTCGATTTCTCCATCGCTGGCTTCTCTTTTGCCCCTGGCATTTGGATCTGGGTTAATTGTAAATATAAACAATCTTATAGCATCACAAAAAATAGGTTTCTTAAAAAAATGCAAAATAAATGCATTAAAGTTTAATTCCCGCTGGTTTCAGAGAGCCAGCATCGTCTGTGTGAGATCGTAAAAAATAGTAAAAATGAGTAATATTAATTCGTCCGGACGATAAACAATTCGTCCGTACGATATACCAATTCGTCCCGACGATATACTAATTTATGTCGACGATATAGTAATTCGTCCGGACTAATAACTGTATCGTCCGGATGAATTAGTATTTCATCCGCACAATAGAATAACTAATCCAGACGATATATATAAATTAGAAAGATATCCTACACTCTTTTGCCACGAACCACGGTGGATTACCTAAAATCGTGGCCTATGGATAAATTTGATAGTTCAACTATCTTGATAACGCCTGTTAGAACAGCGAAACGGACGAAACTGTTGGGAAGATATGAGTGTGCAATTATTGTGCGCCAGTACTTGACGTTTCAATACTAATTTGGGTTATTTTGCTGAAAGTGTTATGTTTCAGAAAAGTATTTTGTAATTGGCTTTCAAAACGCTTCTCATACAGTTATGATTATTTTTTTTCAATAAAGCTTTTAAAATGATTTCCTGTGACAGTCAAAACAGACATTGCTTGTTAGAATTTTTAAGATTTAATATCTAGTATTTAAAAGAACGGCTGATCATAGAGAGCAACGGAGGAAAATGTGGGCATGCGAGTAAAGTATTTAAAATATATGGTGGTATTTGAGCCCTTGAGGCCTCTAGGTCACTTGGGGCCATTCGGTCCACTTTATGATATTCGGTTGTCGCACAATTGTTCCGCAAAATAAAAGGGAAGCATAGTCAGTGATACGTTTAATTCAAGTTCCTTAAATTTACACAGAACGAACAGAACTAGGCGTCCAACGGTGTCTATCGTATAAGACCATATATCAATTCGTCGGGACGAATTAGAATATAATCGTGACGAATTGTTATATCGTCTAGACGACATAATATATCGTCGGGACGAAATAATGTATCGTCGGGTCGAAATAGTATATCGTCCTGGTGAATTATTACATCGTCTGGACCAATTAATTAGTATATTCTCCAGAACAAATATTATATTGTCAAGATGATATATATTTTCCCCTCATTTAGGACTAAAGTGCCCCATAATTTAGGGTATTCTCGGGGCACCTGTGGATTTCCAGAATATGGACTTTTTCAAAGTCGCCGAGTGAATTAACGCCAAAAACATTGTGAAACTCTATTCACCATATCTCTATATACATTTCTGTGTTAATGACATTGTTCAGGTGCTCCTCTGGCTGCTGCTGCTGCTGCTGCTGCTGCTGCTTCTGCTGCGGAGGAGGAGGAGGAGGAGCAGTTGCTGATTAAGATAATCATTATCATGAAGACAACGAGAAGAAGGAACAGGTTGAAGAGAGGAAATATCGTAAAGCAAAAGTTGCCTATGATTTACCGTAATCCACACGTACGATACAGGCCGGTGGACACCCAGTAATCAGATGGCCTGTGGAACGCTCTGCCAGTGCTTCCGGCATATACACACAAATAGTGTCAATAAGGTTAAATGTCAGCCCTGGCCTGAAACGATAGGCATCGTGATTCTATTATCTCATGAGTGATTTTATATCACTTAAGCTGTAACACTTGTATACGGAACGGCCACGTCGATAATACGGTACGTTATTAAGTTGTACTTTGGGCATTCGCTGAACAAATACGTATTGTCATTCCAACTTATAATTTTGCCTGTCCAGTTGGTATCGGATTTCACCTTGGTATGGGCGACATACTGCGCGGCAATTGCGTGGTCGTCGAAATGAACACAGAGTTTGAAATTCAACCGATTCAGCTCTTAAAACATGAAATACATGTGCCTTACGGCATTTATACTTACCAAGACCTTCGTCCACGAATCTCTATATCTGCACGAACGCCCAGATGAGTCATGGTCAATTCTTTGTTATTCCGAAATATGATTTCAGCAAAGTACTCGCCTTTTGGATTCAACACCCTGATTGCACCATCTGCGACAACGCGACATATATACACATCAGGATAGAATAAGATTTGAATATTAGGCGATATTATGGTACGTGAGTAATAAGTGTAAATCGGTGTTTATATTTCGATAGTGGCTTCTATTTCGTTACATCGTGTACGTTGTGCTTGATTTCTCAGATGACGCAATATTAATACATAAAATATACACCAGTTGGCCCAGGGGCTTTGGCGCTCTGACAATTTAGATCGAGCTCTACATACAGCGTTTTCCAAGTTACAGATAGTTACAGAGTTTCACAGAAATGCACAGAATGACCCCAAACTAAGGTTATATAATGCGACGTGATCTCCTTCAGACCGCGAGGTCCAAATTTTTCGGCCATTTAGCTCTATGATCAGCCATTTTAGAAATACTTTAGATTTTAGGATTTCCATTGATTCCCATGTTAAAAAGTGCCGTATGTTTTACCCTTAGTCGATTGGCAAGAAAAGTAATTTTAGTAGTTTGTAGTCCCCATGGGTACCAAAGGTCTCATAGCTTAACTAAAATACGATGAAATTGTAGGAGTGACATTCTGAAAATTTTCCACTCATTTGGTCGTGTTCTAAAAAGATTTCATAATGCTATAAAATTTGTAGCTTATTGGAGATCACCAAAACGGTATTCGCGTGAATTCCCTCATGATTACCATATCCATGGTGAAGTTAATGGTTGAAGTCAGACTAACTCAGTGTAGCAAGCCCAAATATGATGAGATTGGATTATGCTTCCAAATGCATATCCGCTAATATTGTTGAATCGTAGAAAGGTTTAGATTTAATAGGTATTCAACATAGTTGCATCCGTTTCGCTGGCCGATTTTGAACAAAATGCACTCATTTTGAAAATTACATATCCAAATGACTTTCTTACAGTTAAATCTTACAGTCCTCATCCAGATTTTGGTCCGGGGGTATCACAGTGGTGACTACAAAAACTACCCTTGTTTTAAATCCGCGAGGACCTTGCTTTAGGCTTGTAAAAGATACCCTTTTCCTCGTTTTTTGTTCTAGCATGGGGGTATAGGTCTTCCATAGGTGACCCTTCCCCCCGGGTCTTTTGGCTTGTCCAAAGTATCCACGCATGTCTCAATGTACTAGCAAACTTTAAATATCATGTTTTAAATATTAATTTGAAATTAAGGTGGAAAATTTTGAAAATCTGTATACAACACATTGTGGTGTCTTGGGGGCTGTTGTTTCTAGGGTTGTTGATCTAAGTGACAACAGGGACACACCACCAACTCAGACGTTTTCTAGGTGTACTGGCATTTGGGACACGCTCTTTTACGTGAGACATGTCAGGCCACCTGACCAACTTGCTGGGTGGACTCGTTTAGCCAAGAACCTTTACCAAGACTGTAAGGAGAAATCGATAGCAAGTTCAACCTTCCCGGTGGTCTCTTACTCTCAGCTAGGCGGGGAGAGAAATCCACTTATGAGAGAGTTCCCTTAAGAGTTCCTGGGAATCTCAGAGACGTAAAAGCCCTGGATGCAGGCGCAACAAGGCGGTGATATCTCTCGCCAAACTGCCTGGCATATTCACATATAAACGGTTGACCGGAAATGGTTATTCCTGGAGATGGGTTCGTCGCAACTCCAGAGTGAATGCGATCAGAGTCACGGCTCAAAGCATTCTGATTAAAACCTATCTATGATGGAACACAGTGGATTATTATAAACACTATTACAGAGTAACACCCAGAGGCAAAATTCGATTGAACACCTTTTTAAACATTAAGTTGACTATACTGTGAGGCTGGGCTACGGAGTACTGTGCGGCAAGCATGTGAAACGCATTACCATGAAGCACTTGCAGCCATTAATTATACCAGAAACTATTTCTTCAAGTGACTACACTGATGGGGCTCATGGAGAGCAAGTGAAAAGAGAAAGACACCCGTTACCCTCCTGCATGAACCACCCAAGGCTCGTGTGTCTAACACAAAAGTACCCACCTTATCATGGGGTGCATGAGAGCAGCCTCCCCGTGGCGCACCTTGGGTATCAGGTCTTGTCGGACATTTTGTTCAGACTTGGCCTGATAGCGAATTGCTCTCACACAGTGCAGTACTGTGCAGTACACAGTGCAGACGTCATGGACGTTGCAATCATTATCACCTGTTTTGGCACTGTATGACCCTTTTGGTGTTGATGTGCCGTTTCACTGTGATACCACCACCATCACCCACCTTATCATCATGTAAAAGTACTTTAAGGACTTGAAGTACAGAAACAATAGTATACTGTGGCTTTAAGGTGGTTGCAATCTTTCGTATAATGAGACGAGACCATAAAAACAGGAGGTACACTCTATAAGTGCTAGCACGAAAGGTGTGAAGCTGCTGAGACAGATAACACAATTGATATATGCTGTTGTGAAATGTGTGAAACCATTAAGCTGCATATTACACCATGTAGGGGTTGGCACGAAGCGCATAAAACCATTAGGAATGATAAAAGCACTGGTAAATACTTTCGTGAAAGTGACGCAAGTCATACAACTGACAAAATAAAGGTATAGTCGACAGGTAGAGGCTGAAACACAGGCGCGTTAGCGTTGAGTAACAATTACTCCAATAACTAAAGGTTGTTACCTGCTACACATTTTAACGTGACTACAATTTGTAGGATATCGATACTACAATAGACGTGGCAGCTAACTCGCCAGCATTATCAGGCCACACCGTGTACAATAAATAAAACTGGGATAATGGGGACCAAGGACACAATAAATGCTGAGCGAGTCAGAAAGCTACATGCAAAAAAGGGGACCCCAAGTTACCTGAAAAAGAATGTTACCCAAAACGCTGATTCTACAGAAAAGGTCCACCCGTAATTATCTAAGCTACTAACAGATCTATGAAGATTAAAGGTTAGTACCACTGTCACTAGCTAATCACTAGCACCCTTTAAGCTCGCCCAATCTAGATGAAGGTATAGGGCCAAACCAGACAGGTGCTCCGAGTACACAATAATAAAACAGAGTGCAAAGCACTGCTAAGTACACATCCATCTGAAATGTAACACGTGTGGACAAAGTACACGGGTACACCACGGGTAAACACTGCTACCCTGACGTATCTCAGCAGACCAAACTCAAACACACACATACTGACACACCAGTTACTAAAACAAGTTTCGACTTGTGAAATAAAAATTGTACCTTTGGCACCTGGGACAAAAGGGGATGACACATGATAGAGCGGGTGGATTGGTCATGAGTCCAACCCACTGACGCCCCCAAGCCACTAACAACAAAATTTTATTACACTGCCCACAGACTAGGCGAACCTGGATATCCAAAATGAACAGCACCATCCTGGGTTAAAAAACTCCATTTCTGTGTACTCCTGCAAGGTTTCCAGAGAAAGTTCATCGGAATATATAGAGAGAGTTCATCAGGTTAATCCAGCGATATATCATCAGGGTAATCCTGAGATAGTTCATCGAAGTAATCCAGAGATTGTTCATCAAAGTAATCCCGCATCCAGAGAAAAGTTCAAAACTTCATCCATTGTTTACTAAGATAAAGTTCCCAGTTCATTCACTCGATGTTGGATAGGAGACATTACACATTTTACACTTTTATCCTTCCAACAACAGCTGCCCAGGTTAAAGTGATAAAAAACTGGATCTCTATAATCCAAAGGCAGCAATATCATTCCAGCAGTCCACAGCACAGGCATCTCTCATTCGTCATCAGCAGTGGACGTTTTACTTAATTATTTTCATGGCTTTATTGCAGGTGAAGCAGGCCTCACCACCTTCTTCTCATGGTCGGGCACTTGGTTCCAACCAGGCAGCAAGCTGCCCAGACTTGGGGAAGACCTTAACGCTAACACTCCCACGTGTCACAGGTGCCAAGGTCTTCGCGTGGTCAGTCATCCCCAGGGTGTTCCTAGCTTGGCAAATCGTATGGTTCGATAAGCCCCAATGGCGAGAGAATCCAGGATCAAGGGGCACCATCCTGTCTCACCTCCACCTCCCCTTATTTTCTCTGGCGTGAACATAATTCCACCTGACATTTAGGGTGACCAGATGAACAGGGTTGGCAGCTGGGGAACCGCAGACCCCCTGTTGGTCCCGCATCGGGACGTACTGCCCCAGCACAGCCACCTGCTCCACATCCGACTATACCGGGAAAGTATGAGGTGCTACATCCCAGAAGGATCCCCATCAACTCCTGGGTCAACTAATGTATAAGAAAAGGGTGTGTGTGCTTCCATCTAGGATAGGTGCAAAGGATTCTGATAAAAAGGGGCACAGTATAGAAACAGCAATGATCAAAAGAGAACGATCTGCTGGAGGGAGTCAACAGGGACAGTGGGACAGTACTAGTTTCCTTGGATCTATCAGCGGCCTTTGATACCGTCGATCATGAGAGGCTTGTACAAGTATTATATAATCTCGGGATACATGGCTTGGCGCTAGATTTATGTAAATCCTACCTGAACGAGCGCACCTATGTAGATAGGCACCGGAAGTGGTTACAAGCAAGTTTGCGTTGAAGTATGGCATTCCCGAGGCTCTGTACTTGGCCCACTTTATTTTTGTTTTATACTGTATCGATCGGTAATGGATCGGGGTTTACATTATCATTTATATGCTGACGACAATGAGTTTTGCCTGCCATTTAGGCCTTTGGACCCCACGTCTGTGAAGGATACTGTGCAAAGACTCGAGGTCATGGCAACTAACATCAAAATGTGAATGAATAGCCAGTTCTTAAGATGAATCCCGAGGAGACCCGAATACTGGTAGTTTTGCCTCCAAGATCCGGGAAGGCCGTCGATACCCCGTCATTGAACATTGGACTAGATGGGACTCCTTTGCCTCCATGCTGCATGATGAAACATTTCAGCGTAATCTGGGACCGTTCCATCAGCATGGAAGGTCAAGTAAACTCCATATGCAAGAAGGCATTTTATCACCTGCACAATATATTGAGGATGCGAAAATATCTGGATACAGACGCTACTAGAACCTTGGTTGCTACACTGGTAACCTCACAGCTGGATAATTGCAATGGACTGTTGATTGGCCTCTCAAGGACCACAGTTAAAAAATCTACAACGAGTCCAAAGTACTGCTGCCCGCATCATTGCCAGACAAGGTAAATACGATCATATCTTCCCCGTTGTGCGTGAGTTGCACTGGCTGCCTGTAGACCAGCGGATAGAGTTCAAGGTGCTTGTGCTGGCTTTCAAAGCTCTGCACGGTTTGGCCCCTCACTACCTCCAGGAGCTGCTTCAGCCATACAATCTGAAGTGTGAACTGCGCTCTAGTCATTGTGGGATGGATGAATCAGGCTTATAGTCGGCTTTCAACCACTCATGGTCATATCACCGACTGCAAGTTGTTGGTGTGTATGTACTAGACCCGTCTTGTACTAGTCCGA
>JAAUYG010195981.1_pt1 | contig 11086 bp, 6 predicted proteins | sample 7278091 | NCBI WGS metagenome assembly JAAUYG01 (sample SAMN14350201, study PRJNA611818) | marine sediment metagenome | isolation source: surface marine sediment (0.6m) | place: French Polynesia: Moorea | collected 2018-08
CCCCCCCCCCCCCCCCGCCCCCGCCCCCGCCCCCCCCCCCGCCCCCCGCCCCCCCCCCCCCCCCCACAAAGTCGCACCGCTTTGCTACGCGGTTGGTATTCATATCAGGCGCGATGCGGGTTCACGGTTTCTGGGCAAAACTTCGTCCACACCCTCACCCCTCCACACCCCTTAACGCCGCATAACTAGCGAGTTTTATATTACTATTATAGGCATTTATATATGTTGTGTGAGAGAGAAGGAAGACCTGTGTAGGCGAATGCAGCGGCTAGCCATAATGGTTCACGTCGTATGAATTGAGCAGCTTCACGGGATGCTGGCGCTGTGTGCTAAAGCGGATGGAAGCAAAGTAGCGAGTGAAGACTAATTTGTGATCCCCCCCTATTTAACAGTCCCGTGATGACGACGCTATATGGGGGGCAGCCCAGTGAACGAACGTCTTTTGTGCCCTGTCTCCCCAGTGTACGGTGGGGACCGTTTATTACAAGGTGGGACAGAGTCTAGGTCCGATACGCCACATACCGAGCGCTACCCACCAAATGAAAAGACCTCAAGACGGCTATAACATTACCAGTGACAAATTAAACGCTATTTTCACCGCGTCGGTTCACAGCGAGTTCAAGGGCTACATGTATACAGGGCCAGCCAGGATGATGCTGATGACGGCAGACGACAGGTCGGAATTGATCAATACACGCGCTGTATAGCCTTACAGTGGCTGTTACCCCGTTAATTAACCACTGCCGGATATTAAGGAAAGTAGCATTGTTACACGACAAGCCCGCAATACCAGCCTGCAGCCATACAAGATTAGCGATCAGACCGTACCAGCGGAGGTGGCTTGATCAACTAGAAGGTGTGTATGACAGAGCTATATCGACCTGATAAAGCTATATCTACCTGACGATGCCACAGCTGCCTGACTAGCGTATACACGATAAAACGCCACCTTGGTTTCTCACCTGGTAGCTGCAGGGCATACATGTACCCTGAACGCTCTTTTGTCAGTGAAACTGATAGCAGCCTCTTATCGTTGAGCCGTGGGACCAGTCACCACCCACGCCCCAGATACTGGTATAGCCAAGGATTATCCCCTCTCAGCTTCGAGGAACACCTTTCGCTGCGTCATAACAATGCACGACATCGGGCTTGGTGACACGTGCGTTTCCCAGATACCGTACGTAGCGTAATACCACTGGCAGCAGAGTGTCAGGGAGCCGTCAGAAACCTTGGTGCCAGAAAGTGAGTTGGATTGTGACGACGTGGATTTAACGCAGAGTGGTACAGCAGCTTCAGGTAGGCCTACATGTACGTCAGTCCAGGTTGCCATCCTTTACGTAAAAAGTTACGTATTGTACGTCGGTCTACCGTGCACGTTCTGCGCAAAACGTCAGATAGGCCTTGGTGTGGCAACATGGGGGTAACGGCTTCTACATGTATATACGTGTACAAATGTATTCATAGTCCAAAAGTGTGGGTTTGCGTTTCTGTGACAGTCACTGCTTTATGGCGCGACGTTTTCTGTCACTGGTTGTACTGTATGGAACGCCAAAGCTCACCGTAGTAAAATTAGTTACTTTATATTATCGTATGTGTCTCAAAATATAGAAACTATCGTGGTTCGGTAACGAAGAAAGACGCAAACTGTCTTCTGCGAATGCATGGGGCGTACATGTAACTCGACGAGACCATCGGAACTCGTGTGTCTTCGGTTTTACTGTAAGCCGACTATGACTGAACAATAGTTTCAGACAGAACATTTGTTGTACAGTATACATGCAGGTTTACTTGTTTCGCCTCAGTGGTACAATAACATTCAACAAAATCCATGTACATGTACATAACATGCCGAAATTAGTTAATTAATTTAACGAACATGCAACAAAATACACAGTACGACAACATAATAAGTTTTATTTTAACGCACCTGTTCCAAAGTCTGAGGGATATGATCTGTGGTCTTGGTTAATCTAGTAATTATAAGTCGAATTATATCAAAAGTTAGCAGACGCAGAGAATCCTAGACTGAAACATTTTTCATCAACCCCAGATTGGCTGGAATTTTTTAAAGTCACACTTTGTCTGGATTCATGAAATTTTACTCTAAAGATTTAGAAAATATCACATGATATGTGCATGTACACCGGTATGCTAGCACGTATGATGTCACACGTTTGCCATCATAATAACATGAGTAACCTTTACAATGGTATTTATCATTCGAATAGTTTCATTTTTTCAGCAATTTGCTGAGTCGCACAACATAATATACCGGTACATGAACGTTGTCTTATTCCCGGCGATCTGACTTCATCCTGCCCAGGGTTTCCCGCCGTTTTGTTTCCTCCTACACTTGATCGTCTGCAGGCAACGCGTACACATAAAAGCGGGAAATACTTGGCTAATTGATTCCGTCTCACACGTAATCATCAAGGGGGGCAAGCTAGCTACCCTTCACACGCACTGGCCCACTATTAACAGTCTAGACCACAAGATAATAGCCGCTGTGACATCTGCCTGCTGTTCCGACCAATTACAGCATCCCACATGATAGCAATTGACATTCTTGGTTAGCCTCACTGTGGTTTTAATATGACCTCGGAATTCCCGGATTAAGCGCGTTAACATTTAATATTACAAATGAATGTGTAAATATATAGCACATGTAAGCCTAGATATATGAAATGTTACTCTGTACGAGGAAGGAGGTTAACCTATACACCTACTGGGAAAGTGATCTATTGTCGTTCTTAGCATTTCGGCCGTTGATACAACACAAACTGGTCATGGGGTCATACGATAGATTTTAAAACCACTGGACGTCACAAGCTCAGCGGAAGTCCGATTTTCTATCTCGTTCGATGTCGGACACGACGTGCAGAAAAGATGTTAAATTTAACCTGGTTAGCTTTAAGTACAACTTTGCCATACAAGTTTGGGGCATTGGTTCTTTTAGTCGAAGGCCAAAAGTACTGTATCTGATCAATCTGCCTAACCCAGCAGCAGGCCAGTATATATACATGTAGACTGAGCCAACGCAGAAATCTGGTCAGAATACCTGTACACGTAGGAGGGAATTCTTCATAGCACAGTGTCACACAAATTTGGAATATGCACGTACAATGTAGGTGAGTACTTTGGTTTTAATTAGAGAAGGATAAAAATAGGATAGAGAATAAGAATAGTATACGCTGTATATATACGCCTGTTGGACATGTTTCAGCGCTAAAAACAATTTAATGTCACCGGGCCCATCTCTTGTTATCATATATATTTCTCCCTTGGGGGATCTTCGGTGGGGGGTTTCTGGCTCTAAAGGACAGCCTAACATGTCCATTAGCATGTCCTGATGTCAGGCAGCCTGTCATCTCCCCGAGGCGTTCTCCTGCCGTATGCCTAGCTAGCCATCTTCCGTGTTTACCCGCCTGTTACATCGTGGCAGTGTGCCAGCGTGGGCAGCCAGCTTATACATGTACAGGATGCACTGGCCCGTGGACCATTCTGGCTGTGATACAGCCCAGATATAGCCAACAATAAAAATAATAAATTCAAGCCAGGCTAAAGTCAGATCACGATGTGTTGTACTGCGAGATGTCATGCAAGTAAAAATAAAATACACGGCAATTAACATACTAGTACCCGTAACTACGTGTACGTGTAGCTGAGCGTTTTGAGCAGGCCAGTTAAACAAATTACTGTAGAAAGAGAATCGAAGTCTCAACAATATGCATACATCCTGGCTGCTGATGCTGCAGCTATTCCTAATCTTCCTCCTCCTCCTCCTCCTCCTCCTCTCCTCAGGGTCACACGCCTGGATATCATCATAATTGGTTTTAATTAGTTTCTATCGAAATCTTCCGAATGTATCACAAATAATATGTGAATTCTAGTGTAAATAATGACCCAAAGGTGAAAGGACCTCGCATAACGAATTCCTCGCAATATTTACAGTGTATTGTGTGATATTTTAGCCAATCGTACAGCCTTTTGTAGGTGTTACGTCGCGTTCTAAGTATTTATACTGCGCGGCGATCTCAGTTTGGTTGACGCATGTAGATCGGTTCACTAAAGGCCAAGTAATTGATAGTAATCTGTATGGTGTAGCGCCGCAGGGCACTGTAAGGAGTACCGGCTATTGTTAGATTTGGCATTCAGTTGCTAGGCGCCGTTACTAACGTCACGTGTGATGACACGTTTGCCCCAAAACGCCAGTTAGTAGAGAATCCTTGGAACGTATCACAACTTCTGAGGCCTTTAGTCAAGCTAAGGTACCGTAGTTAAGTGTCGCGCTGGTACGGAAACGTTACCAACGCATTCTTTCGCCTGTTGTGCACACGCACATGTACATGTAATTTTGTACCTTCAACTTCGTATTGACCATAACCAATTGCCATAACTTTGTCTTCTCGCCGTCTGTCGACCTACTCAGTAACATGTTTATAACCGGCCTTTATAACCATCCGTCTGTGGCAGTAAGGCTCTAAGCCGGGCTGTGGTGCTTGTATTTGTTGCCGTGTCTTGCAATCATGCCAATGTCTGCTGTCGGATAAAGGTTGTGACTCTGCCTCCCAAGGCAGAGGTGATAGTATCCTAATAAACCATCTTGTTTGAGATCGGTGCGTGCGTGTCTTGTTGATTTCCCCCTGCAGAGCGAATTGAGATCAGGAAGAGTCTTAGCTCCGGTTTGCCACCAAGTGCCTGAAAGCATAATCCCTCAGATAACACCGGGGCTGCCAGTGCTAAAAGGCAGGGACAGGTCCGACCTTGGACTCAGATCTTGCTCGCACCCATAAGCCCAACGCTTGGCTCCCGTCAGAGTCGGTGTCGCCGCACCAGCGCATGGCATCAAGCGACATCGCCTGGTGCACCTGTGGCTGCACGCCTCTGCATCCCTTAGACCGACGAACGACCATAGGAGAGAACACCACAATTGCAACCTGTCAAAACAACAGCACACACATCCAGCTGGTTTCTTGTTGATTTAGATGCGGGCGAATTTATTGACTGTCTAAATGTGTCTGAAATCTGGTTTCAGATTTTTTTTTTAATTTGCTGAAAAGCTAATCTAGATGTTGCCTGGAAAGTGGTTGCTGCCAAAAGATTTCCTGTGTTGAAGAGTCTGCAAAGAGTGACAGCAGAGCCACAAATCGAACCGCGCTTCTGAAAACGTGGTCGGAAATCAAACCCAGGCCTCCAACACCCGACACGGACTTGATGACGCCTTAATCACTAGGTTAACGTCGCCGGTCTGAAATCCACGGAATCGCTATTATTGCATATGCCATATATAGTCTGTAGTAGTTTTAGGTGTCCAGTAATGGCCACGATGGCGAGTACTGTAAAGCAGGGCTCCCTTGTGTGAAAAAATATGACGCACATGAATTAATATAAAAAGACTAAGATTGGTTTAGGTAAGATAACTCACATTTTCATTTGTTTATTTACAGATTTCATGACTGTGCCCACAATGAGGTGGCGTCCTATTTGGTGATATCAGGAGAATGACATCATCATCTGCAGATATGCCCGGATATCGGGCAGGCTGTACGGCCTGTGTCAGCGCCTCTGACACCAGCCGGGCCGAGAGACCAGTAGCGAGACGTCGGGGATGGAGACCTCGAAACTGCTACCACGCCACCATCGGCGCCATCTTGTTTCTAGTCCAACTGTCATCCGTGGCACTGGCTTGTCCGCGAGAGTGCGCGTGCCAGAGTACGCCATCTGACGGTAACTCAGTGAACTGCCGCTACCAAGACATGGTGTTCATTCCAACAGGATTCCCCGAGGATACGACCCGCCTGGACCTGGGTCACAACAGTATTAGCAGGTTAGAGCGTGCGAGCTTCCCAGCCCTGCCCAACCTTCGTCACCTGGTCATGGACTGGTGTGAGGTGGAGTCGATAGGGAGTCAGGCATTCCACCGCCTCACGGCGCTAGAGTATTTACAACTTTCCTATAACAACATCCGGCGCATCGAGCCAGACGCGTTCGAGAACCTGCGCAATCTCCGATACCTGCATCTGGACCACAACCAGCTTCAGGTGCTTCCGGATTTCGTCTTTTCTGGATTAACGTTGCTGGAGTTAAGCCTGAGTGGCAACTTTCTTGGTCAGTTAGGACAGAACGTGTTCCAAGGGGCCAGCATAGAAGGCCTCAACCTGGACGAAAACAATATCTCATTCAGTAGCGGTCTGCTCCGGCCGCTGTCGTCCAGTCTGAAGACGCTCAACTTCTCACACAACCAGCAGCCGGTTTCACTGGAAGAGCGGGCGTTCATTGGATTCGACTTTCTCGAGTTACGCCTGAGGAATCTCAGGCTGAGTGATTCCACGTTCCTACACTATGTGAACACAAACGCTCTGGATATCAGCGGGAATCCATTCCGGAGTGTGGACCTGAGTAATTACTCCAACCTCCGGGCTACGGAGAGGATCTATCTGAGGGACCTGCGCATTACAAGTCTCAACGGCAGCATCCTGCACCATCTGTCTTCGGTCCGCGTTCTGGATCTTTCCGAAAACAAACTCTTGATCCTAGACGGACAGATATTCCGGAACACCCCGGTTGTCGAGACGCTAATTTTGGATGGTAATTCGTTGCTGAGCCTTCCAGAAGATCTGGGATCACATCTCAGCCAACTCCGACACCTCCAGCTTTCGCACAATCACTTGGTGCTCCTGAAGCCAGACGCCTTTGCGGGTATGTCTAATCTGGAATCTCTGGACGCCCGTAATAACAGACTGCAGGTCATCACTGCTGATATGAGACCGGTGTTCGAACGGCTACAGGCACTGAAACTAGGCGGGAACCCGCTACATTGTAACTGCGAGTTGCGTTGGCTGCGGGAATGGTTGGAAGAACATCGAGACCTGAAAACAGGAGCTGAACACTGCCACTCGCCTGTCAGGGGGTTCCTTCTGGCCATGGATCCAGAAGACTTCCAATGTGTCGGCCCCACTATTCGATCCATAGACGGCAGCCGGAACGTACCTGCCGGGGAGAGGGTATTACTGCAGTGTCGGGCCGAGGGGGACCCAGCCCCTGAGGTCCAATGGACGGCGCCGTTCGGGGAGGTGATCAGCATCACGCCTCCCGCTAACAGGACGAAGTACTCGACGTCAGCGATCTGGCAGGTCGGGGAGATGGAGACGTGGAAGACAGGCTGGTACACGTGTGATGCCGTGAACGTAGAAGGCACTTCTTACCAGAGCCTGTATCTGAACGTGGTAGAGGAGGGGGGCAGCACTATTGACGTAGAAGCCATTACAATGCCGACAACAACTACCACCCCTACCACAACTACTACCACGGCTTCAACAACAACTAAGACAACTACTCCATCCACTCCATGTACAACAACTACTACATCGACTACAACAGAACCGACAACACTACCGTCCTCCCCCTCCACTCCCCCTAGGGTGAACCTAACAACGTCATCACCCACCCCACTCCCACCCCTTACAAACAGTACAGCTGAGACGTCGAGGGCTACGTCTCCTGTATACAACACTGCCACCCCCAGCCCGAAATATAAAGAAACTGGCAAGAAATCTATGCCAACCTGGGCTGTTATTGTTATCATCGCGTCTTCGGGAGGTTTCGTGCTCATTCTGCTACTGTTGACTTTACTCTCGCGATATCTCAGACGGCGGAAGTTCGTGCGGGAATATGACGTCAGCCCGCCGTCTGACTCGCTCGCGGATCACTACGCAGACGACGACAAGTAGTGCTCCATTTCCATGACAACCGCTCTGCAGAACGCTGTGGCCGCCTTCTTGCCTTTAGCTAGATGAATCTATCCGAATGAAGAAAGGATGTATATATAATATATTGATTGGTATTGATTTGTGCTAATTTGCCGTATTCACAAAGTTACTTAGTATGCCTGGCCCTTTCTCCGTGTTTCTCTAAGCATATATGCATGTTTTTCTGCCCAGAGTCTCGACACGCTCTTCTCTTATTAAAACTTTCCTAATGGGCGGTGCTAGATTATAGGAGGAACAGATTATCCAGCCCCCCAAAAATCGACAGATGCATTTGACACAGTTCTTTTAATGGTAGCGCCAGATCAGTGATGTGGTGTTCATAAAATATAAACAAATTATTTAAATTATTACAAATGCGCGAGTTATTCATGTATAAATCATTAGCTATCATTTGCAAGTTATTGAATCCGAATTTCTAGCGTCTATAACTGAGCCGAAGAAATATACGAAAAGTTGAATTAGGAAGAAAGTAGGTTTAGAGGTGAACCTAATGAAACAAATTCTGATTACTATAGTGATTAATGCACACGTTATGCTTCGGTTAATCTGCCGTATAAATCAGGCGATCAGGTCTACATATAGCTGGACCGTGCCGATATTCGTATGATCATGATGATACTAGTACCCTGGCGTGCAAAACTTCAACGGTAAAAATGTGGTCAAACAAAACGTAATGTACAGTATATGGTGACACGAGAAAGAACACGAAAATGTAAAAAAAAAAAAAAAATGTGAAGCGTTGACATCACTTGACTTATCTAGGAGATTACGTTCGTACATGTTAGTGCTCTCTATTAAGGTGTTTCGCACATTTTGTGTGTACATGTACCGCACAGTGGTGTGATGATGGTAAATATATATTGTTGATTAGGCCTACCTGCGTGGATTTCTTTTACAACAAGACTGTGGCTAGGTGTCTTCACATTCCGCAAGATAATTTGTAATTACATAAAAGGCCATTTTCGCATCGTTATTGCACTATTTTCATTTTGTTCACAAATCGTCCCGACGCTGGCGTCTCTAGTTTTATGTCGCATACCAAAGCATGCTTAACGGTTTAATTTTAATATACACTGGGATTGTCATAAAGATTGTGCACTGTTTTGTTTTCTTGTGCAGTTGGGTATATAGATACTTGCACCTGAGTTAACAATATATCTGGGACTTTGCAGTATAACGTCGCATCGTTATGAGAAGCAATGTGTAGCTAAAAAAATATAAACTTAAGTTTTTGTGCGTTAATTGTACTTTTTCATCAAGGACTGTGCGTGTAATCTCTTTCAAGAGGAACAATGGCCAACAATATTAATTTCCTTAACCTTCATGAATTTCATCCATCTTTCTAAATGTTTTCATCCGCATCCAGTTGCACAGTTATAGGCTTGTTTCGGTGTTCAAGATCTAATTAATGATATTGAATTTCACAAGTTATATTCGGTCCTTAATGTGCTGTGTATCAGTTGTTTCAAAGCGGGCAAATTATATCTACATATTTACAGCTCATGGATTTTTTATTTGCTGTGCAGTTACTACTGTAAAATGTCTACCCGTGCACTATATATGCCAGGACAATGTGATTTGATGTAGACGGAATGGATGATTTGGCGTAATCAAATCTGGAGGTACTGTAGCTGATATCAAACTAAGAATTAGCTTGATTGTGTGCGTAATGCCAGAGTGAGAATATGCTGTTATCCTTAGAGATGTGTATACTTGTAAACATTGCACGACGCGTATTCCATCACAGTCTGATGTATAAAAGCTACACATATGTATGTTATGAAAGTCGTAGCTTTTAAATTTCAATCAGCATTACGTACACATTGTTGAATGTATAAAAACCCTGTGGCAGAACAATAAATATTATGTTACAACTTGACTCTCTTGTTGATGATCCCGGTTCTGCATTGAAGCTCTTTTGTTGCGGGGCAGACATTTGCAAAATAATAACTGCCATTAGAAAAACAACCACAAAAAAAAAAAATAATTACCAATTTTCGAAAGAATTATTCATTTCTGGAGATCTATTTATTCTTTTTTATTTTTATTGCAATATATTTACCCTGGTTGGGACAAGTACTAGTTGATAGTCGTCCTTCTTGTCCAACTAATGACCTGCATTATAGTAAGTTAAGACCGTACATTGACAGAATGGCGTAACGTAGTTGAAAACATGGTCTGGGGTAGGGGCAGTTTAGATCTTGTCATTTTGGGATCATAAATATCTAGCTGTCGATCTTAAGAAAATGATATTTTGGAAATGCCACTTTCCCCTCAGTTGTTATCTTTCCTCAGTTGAACTTTTTGAGGCAGCTGCCTGTGACGGTCCACAAAATACGTTGATAATTTAAAAAAAAAAAACAATTAGAAAACCTTCAATAGATTTTTGTGAATAGGGCCTGACCTAACCGAAACATTGGAAATATATCTAAAAGTTTAGGCGTGGGAAAAAGCCGTTTTGTAAATTTAAAATATAACAAGAGGCACAGGGGCTTGATATTCTGCATGACCAAATGCCACTGAATAGATATGTTTCATGTTTAATAAGCATGCACCAGAGTTTTGTACCAACCGTTTTGCTATAAGATAAGCGATGTTGGACCTGAAAGAGACTTTTCAAAGAAATATGAAAAGATTTTGAAACTTTCATGCCCAATGATTTTTTGTAGTTAAATCATGAGCTAGTCTTTGCTTTTTCAAGGAATCCCAGACATGATGGTACAAAATACTTTCTGCCTTAAATTTAAATTTTTACTACATTAAACTTTAAAAACTTTTAAATTTAAATTTGAACGTTTTATGTATATATTTTTACTCAAAATTCTAGACATTAGTTTAAAATGTTAAATTTTATATTAATTTTGACAATTTAAAATTTTATTTTTTTAAACTAACGGTAAAATTTTAAATTCAAAATAATTCAAAGTTCTAAAATTATAAACCTGTGGCACAATATTTTTAGATACTTTCTGCAAGAATGTATATTAATTACTGCATTTGCTTTGTGGCTTCGTTTCCTATTGATGGTTAATAATTGTAACATATGTCCTAACTCGGCTCCTTTACGAGATATAAGGCTTTGAAATCCGAGTGACCTTAACTCCGACCTTTCAAGGTCACTCAGGGTCCAAAGTGATGATGTCATTAGACTCGCCGTATAGGTTTTCCTATTAATAGTTAATAGTTTCATGGGGCCTAACTCAGCTCCTTTACGAGATATAAGGCTCTGAAATCTGTGTGACCTTGACTTTGACCTTTCAAGGTCACTTAATGTCAAAAGTAATGATGTCATTATACTCGCCCTATAGGATTACCTA